>Ga0210402_10000299_pt1 | contig 56442 bp, 46 predicted proteins | sample IncBWC7MmetaG_FD_161055 | JGI IMG/M metagenome (GOLD analysis project Ga0210402, IMG submission 161055) | Forest soil microbial communities from Barre Woods Harvard Forest LTER site, Petersham, Massachusetts, United States - Inc-BW-C-7-M | ecosystem: Environmental > Terrestrial > Soil >... | reverse complement strand
CAACGGTAAAAAATATAGCTCGGCCCACAAGCATTGCCTGATCCCTTCTAAAGTAAAATTTTGATCAGCTATGCTAGCTAGGTGCTGAAAAAGTAGTTTTGTTATTTCTTGTAAATTTCTGCCATCGGAGGATTCAGAAGATTTCAAATGCGAATGGAGCACCATACAAGCCCATAAGGTGTTTGAGGTCTCTTGTTCATTAAACCCATGAACATTCTGCTGAATGGCCTTTAACAGCAACGCACGTACATCACATACATCAAGCGGTAGTTCTTCCCAGCATATGCCTAGTTTAGCTAAAGTCCATAAGGTGTTTGAGGTCTCTTGTTCATTAAACCCATGAACATTCTGCTGAATGGCCTTTAACAGCAACGCACGTACATCACGTACATCAAACGATAGTTCTTCCCAGCGTATGTCTAGTTTAGCTAAAGCCCATAAGATGCTTGCGGTCTCTTGTTCATTAAACCCATGAACATTCTGCTGAATGGTCTTTAACAGCAACGCACGTACATCAAACGATAGTCCTTCCAAGCGTATGCCTAGTTTAGCGAAAGCCCATAAAGTGTTTGAGGTAGCTTGTGCATTAAACCCATGAGCATTCTGCTGAATGGCCTTTAACAGCAACGCACGTACATCACGTGGTAGTTCCTCCCAGCGTACGCCTAGTTTAGCGAAAGCCCATAAAGTGTTTGAGGTAGGCTGAATGGCCTTTAACAGCAACGCACGTACATCAAGCGATAGTTCTTCCAAGCGTATGCCTAGTTTAGCGAAAGCCCATAAAGTGTTTGAGGTAGCTTGTGCATTAAACCCATGAGCATTCTGCTGAATGGCCTTTAACAGCAACGCACGTACATCACGTGGTAGTTCCTCCCAGCGTACGCCTAGTTTAGTTAAAGCCCATAAGATATTTGCAATACATCGCGCGTCTTGTGAAATTATCTGAATAAAACTATTAATAGCGTTTTGAACATTTGGGTCCAATGTTTGCTGAATTTTCCTAGGCATCCCTACGTGCACAAGTGATCGCATTGAAATCATAATAATAATTAGAATTAGTGTTTTGATTATGGAGCATGTGATTCAGTGCTTCTAAAGCAGCTTTAGAAGCACTGAATCACGGAGACCTATGAGTTGGTTTATATGAGCTAACTCCGGAAAAAAACTACGACCCGTTTGGCCGCCCTCTCTACCCAACATTTTTTTGGTATTATGCATAATCTCAGCTCGACTTAATATGCTCGCACCGGTAGTGGAAATTTTATATGAAATTGACGATTGCTGCAAGAGAAGTCTTATGAAATAAATGCTGTAGCTTATGGATTATGAGCTTTGCCTTCTTTTTTAGGTTCCTCAAAGAAAGAAAAAGGTTTACCACTCTTATCGGTCGAAGTCGATCCTGTTGTAAAAAACCTTTGATTGGCGGTACCCGCCATGGAAACAACGGATTTGTACGTGATTACATTCGCCACGGTATGAATAGCGGTATGACAACAATCGTTATATAAGGCATAGGCAAAGAACACGCTCTGCAACATAGAAAAAATCTGCTCGGCTTGTTTAAGTACTTGAACAAACCGGGGAGATCTGATCTGTCTATTTTCTTGGATCCGCTGAATAAGGTTAATGCCTAATTGCAGGAGTGTCAAAGCATTGCTCAACACTAAAACCCCTCCCCCATTGCAATACAAAAGCATGGCACTAAGTACACCATGCAATAATCGATTTAGCCACAGGCAATCTTTCCATGGAGACGGCACGCTGATGTCGATGAAAGCATGAGCTAGACCCGTGGTCGCTCCGTTTCTGGCCGTGTTGACATAAGCCGTCCAGCTATTTTTTACATGAAATTGCGCATGGATTTCTCGTAATTTCAGAGCATTATCCACTTGAATTTGTGCTGGGTTTAACCGTTCACAAGCAGTTTCCATAAATACGACCTTCGCCTGTCCTGTTTCTAATACTGCTGCCCGTGAGCGGCCTTTATTAAAAGTAACATCTTGACAAGAAGAAAAAATTTCTTCAGGAGTATTCACAATCTGTGTTGAATCAAAATACACGCGATCGGTCTCTCCTAGTTCGGTAATATAGACATTACCACCGGAGGTTAAATTGACCAAAACAATGACTTCTGCGCCAGGACCCGCGATCAAGTGTGCTCCCGGTTCTAAACCAATGATTCGCTCGGTGGGATGCCAGGAAGCATCCACTTGTTGTCCGGCTTGAATGCCCACCACCTGTTCATATCTTTTTAAAATTCTATCGGGCAAAACACGAGAAAAAGGGAATTGTCCATAGTCTTTTACACTGTTTACGCCTGCAACGAGTGGCGGAATAATACCCCCTCCTCGGCTAATAACCCTCCATCGAAATGTTTCTGGTAACTGAAAAGGTCGCCGCATGGCATACCTCTCTATGGCCGTCTGTATAACACCCCATGCAGACCGTGAAAATTCAGACCAACATATCGGCAAACCTTTCCTAGCGGTGAGCAGCAACCCACCTAATAAGTTTCCAGCAGACGCCGCGTCTGAAGCATAGTCCCGTATAGCTCTGTGACTTCGATTTCGCTGAGAGGGTGAGGAAATTGTGGTGATGGAGTGAGTCAGTACAGTCGCTCTCCCAGCAGAAGCCTGCAACGCTTCTTGAATCCGAGTATTGAGTTGTGTGGAGCAATTCGTGGCTTCCTCTCGGCAGCTTTCTAGTAAATTAAATGCGTGATCTTGGAATTGTAAAATACATAGATCGAATACTGCTCGTGTCCTATTTGTCGATTGCTGCAGTCGCTGTGGTAACGTTTGGTAAGTGTCAAGCATGACGATGTCTATTTTCTGAATGATCCCATCGTTAGCCCATGTATTCGTCAAAATCTGGAAAGTCATGTTATACGGGCTTATCTGTTGAACCGTTATTTGAACCGTTGGTGTCATCACGGGAGTAAAATCAATGAGGGTTACCTTCCTCGATGCAAAAGGAATTACGCTGTGCATAGCACGCCGGGTGAGTCGATATTTATCGAACAGTGTTGAGTGGATTACTTTCAAGTAATCATCATACGGACTTGCATTCTCGGCGATTCTCCTGACGACTGTTTCTCCGTTCAGAATTCGGCGAGACGTTCCTTTTCCTAAGATCAACGCCAACCGGCAAGGCTTTTTTCCACAGATTTTTTCTATTGTCTCTGAGTAAAAATTAGCGATGGTCAGCGCTAACAGCTCCATTTGTTCATTTTTCCCCCGTATCACGAAATGATTTCCCTGTCGATAATACTGAACCGTGCTGGGCAGAATATGTGGAAGTTCAATCGCAGAATATTTCAATTGCATGAGCCGCTCTGCTACAACGGAGCTCATTCCTTTCCGATTACTGACTTGTAGTACGTTTGCGGTAGGATCTAATGGAAAATTTTCACTGTTGCATCGATGCATGCTGAAGTGAAAAAAACAGTTTGGTAGTGATTGGTACTGTGATTGCGGACTTTCTATAAAATTTAGTTTTCTGTTGGCTAGCTGAGGTCGTCGAATGGTTACTAAAGGAATATTCTGCGCGGTGGAATTGATTCCTACCGGTATATAAACCGAGAGCTTTAAATCTTCTGCGTTACAAGAAAATTCTAGCCTCGCATCTGTAGGGATACCCAGAGCCAGAGGCCTTAAATCCAGCAAATCAATATCAGTATCACGGGTGTGTGGTTCTCGTGCATCAATGGTAAATGAACCTTGTCCAGGGTATATCACATACGTGTTGGAACCAGGGCCAGCGATATAATATTTCTCCGAATTAGGAGCATTGGGTGTGTCAAACAGGTGGGCGTGCCTCCCGGAAACCTCAACAATCGCCTGCGCTGTGCTAGCTTGCTTCGTCAGATCAATAAGCGTCGGATGAGTAATCGATTTGAGTCTTTCTACTAATGCCAATGGCGTAGCCGTCTCATTAATCCACGGAGTAACATATAAAATCGCTGCCACTGCTGGACTGTTTTGCAGGTAATGCGCTGATGTTGCATTGGCAGTAGGAGGGATAATAAAAAGACTGTAACCCTCCTTAGTACTGAAACCAAATCTGGCACCCTGTCCTATGCTTTTGTTTTCGGCCGGATAGATCAGCGTCATATTCTGGTCTTTGAGGCGCACAATCAGTTTTTGCTGGCCATGTGTTACATTAAAGGCAGGAGATTGAATCTCGGTAAAGTGCACATCGCTGAAAATAAGGTGTGTCCCTGTTTCAAAGATCTTCGTTACATTATGAGCATCTATTGTGATAGGAGGTAACCGTGATGCAGCCGATGTATTGGTATGGCGGATAATGAATTGCATCGGGTAACCTTGGCCTATTAAAGTGACATTGTCTCCTGGATGTACTGTCAACATATCGACGGCAGCGCCCGAAAGGATGGTTATGGTGTCATTTCCACCTTGCCCATTGACTTCCTTATACTGCCCATTGACACGAATTTCATCTTGTTTGTCTTTTCTTCCTAGTAGATAGAAGATACCCTTTACTACTAAGGGTGCGAGTGGTGACATCGACGACACAGGGGGTGCAAGTGCATGTACTTCCCTTGTAACCTGTGTGCTCGAGGCTTGCGAGCCTAGATACTCTGATAGGGAAAAATGGATAATGGCATCTTCGGAACAATACGTAGAAAAATCAGCTAGATTATCCCCTTTTTGTAAATCAAATTGTCCCGTTGTACAGCCCAAGCCAGTAAAAATCAGAGTATCGTTTTTACTTGCACTGCCTTGCATAGTCATGTGACCGGATCCCACAAGAAAGAAATGAGACTGATTCAGCTGTGTGCTATAGCTGTTGTCTCCATCCCCTAATGTTACAAGCACGAGATCACTGGCGTGTATTTCTCTTCGTCCTATCACAATGGCGTTATGACAGATATTCTGCTCAGGTGTATGCTGTCCAGAAGCAGCGACATAAGGCCTAGGATAAACAGTATGTTCTTCTGTTGTTTGGACCGTGCCCGCCGCATAGGGACAACGACCATCTGTATTAAAAAATTCATTCTCTTCCCTGCCAGGAATTACACGAGCGCTCTCCTCTAATGAATTTTCACTATCTGGGATGCAGTATAATCCCAGCGAGGGATTCTCCCTCATGATGCGCTCTAACGGTCGTATTAGGGTTCTGGCGGCTGAGCTTGCATTTTGCGTAAACACCCCCCCCACGTACGCGAGATCATTACTTGCTTCTTGCTGTAGGCGAGTTGTTACTTCTGTAGAACAGACCGCTGGACGCAGAATATTAATACCAATGCCGGCACCTTGCTCGTCAAGATTTTCAGTACCCCCTGTATAAGTTGTTGTTATTGTTCGTTTATAAGCGCCTAAACTTAACACTGAAATTCCCGCTCGCATTTCTCCTGGTATAAGTGCGCTGGTATTATACATTCTCTGAATATGAGCACTGATCAGGCACTCATTACTATCTACTCTTGCTAGAGCAGCTTGCGTAGCTTCGCTGAGCCCGGCTTGAAAAAATACGCGAAATCCTTCTGATAATCGCTCTTGCCACCCTAGCGGCATATATTTCTGAACTTCTGCGAGCAGCAATGACGCATGGTAAGATTCCAGACCCACGGTAATAATGATCGACGCGATCATCCCTTCCGGCCCAACCTCCGCTCCTACAATTAACATCCCTGTTTCTATTAAACTAAGGGTGACTAGTGCACTGTCCATAATGACGTCCGGAAGAGCAGACTGATCTCCCGTTTGTAGACGCTTAATATCCTGTACCAAGCCAATGATCATGGGTATGCCGGCAATTGTCGTCGAAACAAGGGGCGCACCAACTCGGCCAAATATCTGTAAGGGAACAATTTTACTGTTGCGCAATAACAATACTGCTTCTCCCATTTCGCCGCCCACTACAGAGAAACCTATTCCACTGAGGCTATAAATAATCGCTTGCGAATCTCCACTGCGCATCGCTTGTAGCACTTGGTATCCTTGAAACACATCGTTAATATGGGACACGACGGTACTACCCCGGCTTCTCTTTGCAGCCACTTCTCCTATTCGACCAGAAATACTTTGCTCCGGCACGGTCGTTAACCGTTGCACTATCGCATAATCTCTAAGCACTTCTTCGTTAGCCAGTTCGGTTATTGCTTTTGGTAAAAGCCGGCAACCATTACTTCCCACGTTTCGTTTACGGCGGGATCTGGCACAGGGGTCAAAATGTTCCTCAAAGTGTACTTGATGTAAGTTTTGCGTACTCTGGTAGAGAAGATGACCCGGCGACTGTTCCAAGCGTTTTTCTATCTGCTCTATCCGCTCATCATCGCTATCAAATTCGATATAATCCTTTGTCTCCCTTACGAGATTAATAAACGCAGGATCATGCTCACCTCCAGAAAAAATTGTTCCATAATCTAGGAGCACCTTAGCTATAACAGCCTGCTTGATTCGTTCCCAAACAGCAGAAACTCCTTCCGATTTAATCCGCTCAAATTCTTTTTTGTACTGATCGTAATGCTGAGCTGTTTGGGGGTTAGCCTGTTGCTTCAACAACTCCAGTGTTTCTTCCTTAGCTACCGCTTTCAATTTGAACGCAGCAGCGCCTGGGTTAAGAAAAATGACCTGAATCATATCAGGAAGATTTGCTGCCACCGCCGCAACAACCCGAAGACGACAGCCTGCTAGACAGGATACCCGATCGATGTCTTCTGGGCCTGAACTGTATGCACGCTGATTGGCATAGAAACCTTCCCTTACCAATTGATCTAAGCCATCTTGTAATGTACCACTACGTTGAGTGTCATCATGAAGCGCCTGCCATAGGAGGACTACGATTCGTCTTGTGCTAATCCCTGATAGATCTCCCTCACCCCCTCTGTATTCTCCTTCGCTACCCGTAGTCATTCGTATAAAATTACTTTTAGCCGCTACATACACCTGACGTTCAGTCTCAGTAGGCTCAGTAATCGCGCGCACACCAAGATAATTCTTAATTTCGGAAAGCGTATTGGTTTCGCTATGCTGATCGATTTGTTGGCCATAATGTTGCTCTAAGCGTATAATTGATGTTGATATACTGCTATGAACACTATCCGTATGTATGTTTTGTGGATTATTTAGCGCAGCGACAGCGCCTACCTGAACACCTATAAGTCGATTGACATATTGTCTTATCTCAACCAGAGCATTGTTTCCTTGGCTCAGTTGAAATAGCTGGTCTAATGTATCCTGAATGAATAGAGCTGCGGGGATAGTGTCTAGAATGACTCTAACGTTTTGTTCTAATAGAACTCTATGACGTGGATTAAGTAGTCGCTCGATGTTATTTGCATTGTAGATCTGTCTTGGGAGCAGATCCAATATATGGTGTAGATTTGTTAGAAGAACGCTCTGCACACCAATTGCATGCATCATATTCTGTTGATCTAAGTTGCCGCCTTCCTGAAGTTTGATCAGTAAGATGTTAAAATTCCGTAGGATTTTAACCTTATCCACGAATTTCCGTTCTGAGTCACGCAGATTAGCACAGTAATTTACCATAGCTGAGAGGTTCGCTGATGTAGCAAGACCTGCTTGGCGGAGTGTTCCAATAAGGTGATCCAATGCCCTTATTAAATAAGGAGAAAAGTGTATAAGGGCTTCTTTTTCTGTTACCCCCAAGAAGCCACCTCTTGTGAGCAAATCGATGTACAAAGAGTTTGGAAGATTAGACGACCCTATCGTAGGTGTGTCTAAGAAGTCCTGACGATAGGTGAGCACTGCGTCTGCAAGAATGGAGTAAAACTTTTTTGAAGTCAAATGAAGGGATTCTTTCTGATCCTTAATCAATTCCGTGGAAAGGAAGTTAATGATGTTTCTTCTCGTGGTGGGGGACGCGATATCCACGATGCTTATAATGCTCTCAGGGTGAGCTCGAAGTAGGTCTTTAGTTCTATACGCCAACATCCCAAGCAAATCGAATTGATGCGCCACCTCCTCAGCAGTTAATACATTCGTATAATGATTTTTAAATATCGTTGAAAAAACTTCGTAATCATCACCCGTTCTGCGCGTATGGTCTGTCTGTATAAACCAACAGTTTAAAACCCACCCCATCTCTACTTGAGGTCGTTTAGGAAGTAAGTATTTTAAGAGCAACACGGCAGCATGCTCGCCTATAGTGCGTCTTCTTAGAAAGCTTCTGCCTTGATCATAATGACGTAAAGCAGCTAGCACGACTTGCAAATTCACAGGCATAAAAAATACCTCCTTGATTTTATTATTTTCTTATTCCTGGTAAACAGACCACGGGCTCTTGTAATTGAGCAATTAATCTAAGCACTCGTATTATGCAGTTTTAAAATATAAAATTGCAAATTAGTATTACTTTGTAAGCCAAAGAAATCTATTAGACCTTTTTTGAGTTTCTAAAGAAGTCTATTAGACCTCTTGCGAAACGTGGTAATTTAGTCAATTTCATTGTTGAACGCCTGGCTACGGTCCTCATTTACTCGCAGTAAACTCCGGTCCTCGCCAGTTGTTCGCCGCGAACTTGACTAAATTTCTGAGTTTCGCAAGAGATCTATTATCTCGAGCTGAGGTTAGGGATAGAAAAACTTTTAGGATAAAACACTTCTGCTAGATATAAACCGCTTGGTTTTGCGGTTATAGCTGCTTTTGAACGATCTTTAAGGTGTAAAACTTCTTTGGCCCACATAATTTTTTGTTTACCTGACCCAATATCTATTAATAATCCAGCAATATTGCGTACCATGTGATGCAAAAAAGCATTGGCTGTGATATCGATAATAATATGGTCTGCTTGACGACTTACTTTCAGTTCATAGATGTGTCTAATGGCATTTTTAGATTGACAACTCGTGGCACGAAATGAACTAAAATCATGCTTACCCAGTAAATAATCGGCGGCGCTTTGCATGTATATTTCATTTAACGGATAATGGCAATGTGCTGTATATTTATTCCATAAAGCGCTCGCTAGTGGGTGATTATAGATGATATAGCGGTAACGGCGTGCCGTTGCAGAAAACCTAGCATGAAATTCATCAGCCACTTCACATGCCCAATGAATACGGATATCCTCCGACAAATGGCTATTGATTCCTAACAACCAAGAAAGATGACTGCGCACAGCCGTCGTATCAAAATGCACTACCTGTCCTAATGCATGCACCCCTTTATCCGTACGTCCAGCGCAGATGATTGAGATGGTTTGGTCGGCAACTTTTGCGGTTGCTTCTTCTAGAACTGATTGAATAGTTTGCAATCCTGCCTGCGCTTGCCATCCATGATAAGCCGTACCCTGATAAGAAATACCAAGCGCAATTCTCATAACATAATCTTTTTTTGTCTAATTTCATTAGACTTCTTTCGAAACGTGGTAATTTAGTCAATTTCATTGTTGGACACCTGGCTACGGTCCTCATTTACCCGCAGTAAACTCCGGTCCTCGCCAGTCGTCCGCCGCGAACTTGACTAAATTTCTGAGTTTCGAAAGAAGTCTAATAGACCTCTTTCGAAACGTGGTAATGTAGTCAATTTCATTGTTGGACACCTGGCTACGGTCCTCATTTACCCGCAGTAAACTCCGGTCCTCGCCAGTCGTCCGCCGCGAACTTGACTACATTTCTGAGTTTCGAAAGAAGTCTATTATCGGACTAACTGAACCAAATATTTCTAAGTGTTACTATCTGTCATAGTCGCAGAGCTCATCATTGCTTGGAATTGCTGTAGTCGCGCTTGTGCAGACTGCGCTGCCTTGGAGTCAGGGTATTGTCGAATTATTTTTTTAAAAGTATCCATCGCTACCGTTTTTTCTCCCTTAGCAAAATACGCCAACCCTAACTGCAAAAGTGCATCTGGAACACGCGCATCCAGCGCATACGCCTTTACAAAATGATTAAATCGGGCAATTGATTGCTCGGGTTGACCTTGAAGCAAATAGAGTTGACCTAAAAAATAATTAGCATTGGGCTGGTTAACGTCGTAAGGATATTTTTTTACAAAATTTTCAAAGCCTTCGATAGCAGGAACATACTGTTTATTTTTTAAGAGCTGAAAGGCGGTTTGATAAGCGCGTTCACCGGCAGCCGTAGGTAGACTTATCGAAGCAGCTTGCATGGGGGAAGCAGCCGCATCCATCTGAGGGGAGATAGGACGCCTAGCTGTACCTGTCTGTTCTAAAGCACTTATTTGCGTTGAGCTCAGCGTAGTGGATGGGTTAGATTTTACTGAAGATGTATTCGAAATTGATACTTGTTTTTGTGTGAGACGTTTATCAAAGGCCTGATATTGACTACGTACTTGTTCTTCCAATAATTTCAAGCGGTGTTGTTCTTCTTCTATTTTGCCTTGTAATCCTTGCATTTTCAGCTTGAGATCATCGATTTGTACCAGGAGTGGATTTAAATTAGAAATTTGATGCTCTAAGATAGTTGTGCGTTGATCGATCGAAAATGAGGCCAGATTATCTGACGGTGGATCATTTGCACTGACCTGTCTAGCATTGTCAAACGATGATGTATTATCAGTGTCTTTATAGGCGTCTACAACAGGAGCCACCGCGTAGACAACAGTATTTAAACTGAAACCTGCTAGCAAAATGCTCAACCTAATTAATCGCATAGATTAAGTTCCTAAATTTTTACTCTTGATCAGTGATAATCGAGGTCTGATACTGTAAATTGGCTCGACGGTTTTTTGAATAATCTTCTTCCGATCGACCAAAAGCCACCGGTTTTTCTGCGCCATAACTAACCGTCAAAATTTGATTTTTACTAACACCTTTGGCTTGTAAAAAATGCTCCACACTCAATGCTCGTCGTTGACCTAAGCCGATATTGTATTCTCGACTACCTCGTTCGTCGGTATTACCTGCTACCAAGATTTTTGCCTGCGGATGACTCACTAAGTAACGTGCTTGTACAGTGAGAGAAGCGAAATCCGTGCTTTGAATCGTGCTATTATCAAAAGCAAAATAGTAAGTTTGGTTTCCTACCTTGAGAGGATTTCCACTGGCTTCATCGTTGTAAAAATTACCAGCATCCCCTGCCCCGCTCAGCGCTACCTTATCGGATGTTTGCTCATCACAAAGATTGCTGTCACCTAGCGCATCTCTTCTTGTTGCACAAGCAGCTAAAATAAAAAAACTTACGCTGATTACACTTATCTTCAATATTTTTTTGATTAACATATCTATCCTCGCTAATAAAGTTATACGCTTTTTTTTATGATACAAAGGGTGACCAGGCCGGATCTTGCACGTCACCTTGCGATGTAGGTAAACGCAGACAGACTCGCCCATCCACCGATACCATACCTAACAACCCTTGTCTCCCAGGTTTAGACTCATACAACACCATTTGACCGTTAGGTGAAAAACTTGGCGACGCATCATAACCCGAATGGGTCAATATTTGTAAAGTATTTGCATCGTCTACCTCTTGTACCGCGATATTATACGATCCTTGCTCACGATTGAGTACCACTATCCTTTTTCCGTCGGCAGAGAACGAAGCACGCGCGTTATAACTGCCATTAAAGGTGACCCGCCGAATATTGCCCGACCGAATACTAATCTGATAAATTTGCGGCCCACCCCCCCTATCAGAAGTAAACAATAGCGACCGACCATCCGATGACCAACTGGGTTCTGTATCGATAGAAAATCCGTAAGTCATTTGCTGCAATTTTTTGCTTGTTAAATTCATCAGGTAAATTTTTGGCGCTGCTGAATCTTTCGACAGGGCCAGCGCGAGCATTTTATCATCCGGGGACCAAGCGGGTGCACCATTGATACCAGGGTAACGGCTAACAAGTAGGCGCTCACCCTGGCTAACCGTTTCTATATAGACACGAGGTAATACGTTCTCGAATGAAACATAGGCAATTCGTTTTCCATCGTGTGACCAGGCCGGCGACATAATCGGTTGTGAAGAAGTCAGTAATGGCTTGGCATTATATCCATCCATATCGGCGACTTGTAAACTGTATAAGCGATTGTGATTACTTTTACGGGTGACTAGCACATAAGCAATCCGCGTAGAAAAAACGCCTTTGACACCCGTTAATTTTTCATAGATCAGATCGCTGATGTGGTGCGCTAAACGGCGTAACTGTTGATTGTTGACGGTAAATTCCTGTTGAATCAAAGTTTGATTTCTACCCTGCACAACGTTGATTAACGCAAACTGAACCCGATATTGTCCTGTATTGAGTAGTTGCACGTGACCTACGACAACATCATCAACCTGTTTATTACGCCAATAAGAGGCAGACATTTTCTGAGGCGCCTGTGATGAAACGCTTGGTGTAGATACTTTAAATTGCCCGCTATGGTTCAGATCATTTTTTACAACAACACTAATGTCACTGCTGGTCGGTCCGGAAAAGGCTAGCACAGCAATTGGCAATTGATTAGAAATTCCCTGGGTTAATTCCAAATTAAGCGCGGCACGCGCTGGCGATATTAACAAATCCATGAATACTATCGTGATTATAAGTAAGCGAATTTTCACAGAAAATCTCCTAAACTATTAGACTTCTTTGACAATGGGTTTCTTTGATAGCACAAGCGACTAACAGCGCTAACAATAAACTGCCTACCAAAACAAACAAAGCCGAGCGAAAATCAGTAGCGGAGTAAACGGCAACACCGCCCTCCATAACGCCATCCCAATTTTTTTCTAATAACCATCCTATTAGCGGCTGAAACCCGGCGCCTATTAATACCGATGCCATATTAGCAAACGCGACGGAAGTACCGGATACCGATTGTGCATTAATTTCAGAGGCTACCGCATAAGCAGTAGCCACGCCGGTATTGGCTACACCATACAAAAATAACAGACTAAATAAAAGTATGAGGGGCAAGTGTGGGAGCATTATAAAAATAGTAGCCAATAATAAACTTAAAAAAGCAGATAAAATTAGTACTATTTTGCGTCGTTTTATTCGATCAGAAATCCAACCTGTAATAGGTCCGCCGATGGCCCAACCAATAAAGATCAAGCCAATTGCCATGGCAGCGATTTCATTGCTTAAATGGTAAGCCTCGTGCAAAAATTTGACACCCCATAATTCGGCAAGTGCGGCAGTAGGCGCATAAAGCAGTCCCGCAAACAAAGCATTCCACCAGCTCTGTGGATTCTTTAACACATTAACCAATCCCGACCATGGAGAATACAGGAAGCTTTTTTTCTCAGTGGATGATTTTGCCCCTAATGAATCGCGTACGACAAGCGCAATAATAATCGCCAAAAAGATCATAATACTCGCAATGAATAGCAGCGTAGAACGCCAACCCACATGTAATACTAAAAAAGCCATAGGCATTTGCCCTACTGCAGCGCCCAACATTCCAGCGGCTTGCGTTAAACCCGCTAGCAAACCAAATTGCCTAGCGGGGAACCAAACAGAAACAATTTTTAACGAACTCACAAAAGCAAAAGCAGCACCAAATCCCATCATTATACGAGCGAAAGCAGCTACGTGTAGTTGACTCGATAGCGCAAAAATAATACAGCCGCTGGCGCAAACGAGAACCATGGTCGTCAGCAACCAGCGCAAACTAAAACGATCAATCAATATCCCGACTGGAATCTGCATACCCACATAGGGGTAATAAAAAAAAGCCGACAAGCTACCTAACGCGAGTGCCTGAACTTTAAAATCATGCATTAGCGAATCAATCATGACGCTAGGCGCCACTCGCGCAAAATATTCAATCGAGAAAGCGCTGACAGCTAACCCCCATATCATCCAAGGATAGTAAGCGCTTTTCAGGTGTCTCTGCACAAAGGAATTGTTTAACATAAGATAACGTCTTTGAATAATATTTCAGGATCCCCTAGACAGCAGCCCACTATACCCCTCGTACTGTATGGTCATTATTACGCTTGTGGAATGCGATAGCATACACGATACATCGAAGATAGAGCGCGCTAATTTTAAACAAAGAGAAAGCAGATTGACAAGCAGTAAATAAGCCGATACCATCCAATATTTATACTAAACTCGGTATAGGCTTGGAAGTTAAAGGTGGGTTTTAATACCGTTCTTTAAGCTTATAAAAATGCCGGCACACAACTCATGTAGTTGTGTAATACGAATGTTTCAAGATACAGGTCCTATTTTATAGATACTCAATGGTGTCAGCTTACTCCATAAAAACAATTTTTTAGAGACAAAATTTTTATGTTTGCTATGTTCAGTAAAGATTATGAATTATTTAAAAAAATGATTGTTATAATACACAATCCTGGCTCTACTGAAGATGAGTGCGATAAGGCTCGTAATAGTCTGTCTGTTCTTAGTAAAAAAGGGTTTAATGTCAACAAAATTTATGATCCTAATCACTACGGTAATAACCCTTTAATGTGGGAAATTGCATATGGTTGGGATATTAAGCCAGACGGCGCTCTCATAATGTTGAACACATTTCAAGCTAATCCGTTTATTTGCGATAAGCTTGGCCAGAAAAATGCTTTACACTTCCTCTTATTGAAAGGACGTGAGATACAAAGGTGTATATTTTCTGCAATATTAAATCATCACGACATTGATAAGCACATTAATGACAAAACTGTACATGGTGATACGTGTCTTCATATTGCTTGCCTAAGACGAGATGAACAATACATCACTCAACTATTATCAAAAGGTGCAGATTTTAATATTAAAAATAACAGTGGACAAACACCCATTGAGATGCTGTATTTAACTGAAGAAAAAAGATTAGAGTTTCTAGCATGCGAAGGATACCTTGACCGCGCTGCTAACCGAGATTTAAACTACGTTGCTACTATCGATGAGAAAATTTTTAATTCATGTCCTGAAACAATAGAGCAAAAGATAATTGAACAAACTGCTGCCCAATCTGTAATACGAGAAAATGAGATAGAAAACAATGGAGACTCACGGAGTTTTTTCCGCTGCACGATACTTTAAAATTTGGCACAAAGCGGACTGCATTAAAAAGTTAGAAATGATTCATTTTTTCATTAGACTTCTTTCAAAATTTAGAAATTTAGTCAAGTTCGCGGCGAACGACTGGCGAGGACCGGAGTTTACTTGCGGGTAAATGAGGACCGTAGCCAGGCGTTCAACAATGAAATTGACTAAATTACCACCGAAACTCAGAAATTTAGTCAAGTTCGCGGCGAACGACTGGCGAGGACCGGAGTTTACTTGCGGGTAAATGAGGACCGTAGCCAGGCGTTCAACAATGAAATTGACTAAATTACCAATTACCACGTTTCGAAAGAGGTCTATTGCGTGATCATACCTTCCGGTCGCACGGTAAGATTTATTTTTCGAAACGTGTTGAATAAAGCTATATTTTTTGGGACCGGTAGTGGTGATGCTTTATAAACTGCGGTTTGTGCAGATCGATCTAACACAGCATTGCCACTGCTTTTTACCACAATAACCTCTAATACCATACCCCCTGGCGCAAGATGCACCGCCAATCTGGTTTCTAAATGCTTGTTAAGTTCGGGAGGAATAATCCATTGTCGTGCAATCGACTGTAGAATTAAGTGCCGATATTTATCCGTGGTCGCTGTGTTATCGGTTGCTGTTTGCTGTTTTTGAACTGCTACATTAACTTCTTGTTGTAACCATTGTTGTACATTTTTTTGAGCTATTTTTAAAGACTTGGCTTCTAATGGAAGGTTCATTTTTTTGAGTAAAATTTTATGCTGAACGACTTTATCCGAATGCAATTTTTTAACAGCAGCATTTTTTATAGGCAATTTAACGGCAACAGGCGGCGTGTGCATGGCCACCTTAGGCGACTTTTTTTCTTTAATTACCAAAGCTAGCGGACTTTTTTCTATGAGCGCTGGAGGTATTACGGTTTTTTCTTTTTCAGCGGGAAGCCTTGTTTTTGCTTCCTCACTAGCATTCGACTCAGGCAGCGGATTATTTGCGATGGCTGTAGCATGAATAATCGTCATAGGAGGCGCTGAAGCTGTTAAGTGCAATGGCTTAACTGAATAACGAAGTGTTAGAAATAATGTGGAAAACAACAAAGCATGAAACAGTGTAGCTAGCAATAAAGTGAAACGATAACTTTCTCTTCGATTCACAGAATAAGATTTCATAGATTAAGTAGCGTGTTTATCAGGAGTCTCCGTTATTAACCCTATATTAACGGCACCGGCTTTTTGTAATAAAACCATTGCGCTAACGACTTTTCCATAATTGACATTTTTATCTCCTTTAACAAAAACTTGACGTACCCGCTTCGCTTGCTGTGCGACGGCTAACTGCTGACTGACTGCTTGACTCAATTGTATTTCATCGAGCACCCTTTCAGGATTAGGGACGGTATTTAAATAAAAATTGCCCTCGTGATCAACAGAAACAATTAACGGTTCTTGCGATTGAGCGATAGTTTCTGCCTGCGCCTGAGGTAAATTGACTTTAATGCCCTGAGATAATAAAGGTGTCGTCACCATAAAAATAACCAGCAACACCAACATGACATCAATATACGGAACGACGTTTATCTCTGCCAATGGTCCCTTATGACGTTGATACTGAAATTTATTCTGGTTCATGAGTATTTCCATGAATTTGCCGATATAAAATGTTGGAAAATTCTTCTTGAAAGGTATGATACTGATGGAGCAGTTGTTGAATTTTATTAGCGTAGCGATTATAAAAAATAACCGCTGGAATCGCTACGAATAAACCCATCGCTGTGGCAACTAAGGCCTCAGAAATACCTGGCGCAACCATGGCAATAGTTGCTGTTTGTTGCGAAGCCGATAAAGCTTGAAAAGAAGTCATAATGCCCCACACGGTTCCTAAAAGACCGACGTAAGGACTGGTTGAGCCCAAGGTCGCCAAGAAATCTAAATGTTTATCCAAAGACTGGTGTTGCTGCGCGTAAGCGATACGCATGGCACGTTGCACGCCTTCCATGATGACAGGAGGCTTATCGCCAACTTGCTTATGCAAACGAACAAATTCACGAAAACCAGCATGAAAAATATTAGCCAATCCTTCATTCTCGTCTGTATCCAGGCTTAATTCGGCATAAAGTTTGCTCAAGTCAAATCCCGACCAAAATTTTTCTTCAAATTGCCCGAGCAGTGCTTTTGTTCGTCTGAGAAAAAAACCACGTTGTAAAATAATTGACCAGGACAGAATCGATGCACAAAGCAGCAGCAGCATGACAAATTTTACAACCAAGCTGGCTTGTGCAAAATAATCCCATAAAGATGGATCGACGATAGGCATTATAAATTCCCGATGGTAAACTGTCTGAGTTACCGGTAAAAGCTAATTAATTAATTAATCTTATCAGAAAAATCAAAAAGGGGTTGTTTTTGAGTACTGAAATGTTTGGGAAGTGCGAGACCAAAATGTAAATAGGTTTGTTTACTAGCTATGCGGCCACGCGGCGTACGCATCATAAAACCTTGTTGTATTAAATACGGCTCTACAACTTCTTCAATTGTATCACGTTCTTCACCGATAGCGGCGGCTAGACTATCCAATCCCACAGGTCCACCATCAAATTTTTCGATCAAACTCAGTAATAGTTTGCGATCTTGTTGATCAAAGCCTTGTTTATCCACTTCCAGTAAATCTAAAGCTTGCGAAGCAAGCGGTGTTCCTATTTTGCCATCGGCTTTCACTTCTGCAAAATCCCGTACACGACGCAATAGGCGATTAGCGATACGCGGTGTTCCGCGTGCACGCTTAGCAATTTCCATGGCACCGCCTTTTTCGATAGTAACGCCCAAAATTTGAGCGGATCGTATGACAATACGGCATAGATCATCAATGTTATAAAAGGTTAGGCGTTGTACGATCCCAAAACGATCACGCAGTGGCGATGTCAATAAACCTGCTCGCGTGGTGGCTCCAATTAAGGTAAAAGGTGGTAAATCGAGCTTGATAGAGCGTGCGGCAGGACCCTCCCCTATCATAATATCCAACTGGTAATCTTCCAGTGCAGGATAGAGTATTTCCTCTACAATCGGACTTAGACGGTGTATTTCATCGATAAACAAAACTTCTCTTGCCTCCAGATTAGTTAATAACGCCGCTAAATCACCTGCTCTTTCTAAAACGGGTCCGGATGTTTGTTTAAGTGATACCTTCATTTCATGCGCAACGATATGCGCCAAAGTAGTTTTTCCTAAACCCGGCGGACCCACAATAAGCACATGATCCAAAGCCTCACCCCGAGCACGCGCTGCTGTAATGAATAGCTCCATTTGCTGACAGACAGCAGCCTGTCCTAGATAGTCAGTCAATGTCAACGGACGTATACGCGGCGTTAATTTTTCATCTTCAGATGATTTTTTAGCCGTGATAATCCTATCTGATAGAGACATAAAAAAATAGAAAGAAAAAGCTCGCCTCAGCACAAATTGATCAGCAACCGAATATACGGTAAACAAGTCAGCGAGCCGAAAATTACATGATAGGTCAAACTGGGTCACATTGACAAATTAAAAATAGCCGAAGGCATAAAATTTATGCATGACGAACGCTCATCCCCCTAGGATGTTGCGATAATCCACTGAAATAAGTTCTAAGTTTAATTTATTCAAAAACAAGGAATAACACATCCAACAACTCAAGGCGGCCAAATCGCTAAATTGATGGGGAATATATTGAGGAGCGATGACAAGACCCTCATCTAACAGATGGGATAATAGACGTTGATCTTCTAAGCTCGTTTTACCAATAAACAATAGCGGGATTCTATCAACTAAACCTTCCTGTACCGCTAGCCGTAGATAATTATAGATTAAAATAAATCCCTTGCTGTAAACCAAGTCTTTCGTGAAAGGCCCTTTATTCGGCAAACTACCGCGAAAAATACGTACGGAACTTTTATAGCTATCTTCTTCCGTATAATTTTGAGCTTGAAAAAAATTAAATACATCAAGAAAATCGGCTCCTGCTTCCGCCATGGCTATGGCTGTAATTCTATCGGTCAGTTTTTTAACGCGTAACGGCGATGAAACAAAATGAAAAATTTCCATAATAATCGCCAATCCTTCTTGTGTTCCGCTTGCTGAGGGCGGACCTTTACTTAGAAAAGTACAAATCGGTTGCTGCAAACCATTGAGCGTGGTCCCCATGTGTACCCAGCCTTCGTGTACTTCTAAAATTTTTAAATCGCGCTCGCTAAAAAATGCATTTTTACGTATTTTTATCCATTCTGAACCAGCGGCAGCATCCGCTACAATACCATCACTTACCTTGACGCGATTAAATGGAATTTCATCAAAATAATGAGATAAACGCTGATTTAACAATTCTGCCGCTTTTTCACTGGTATATTTTTTTTCGTCAAGCGCATTAACAGTTTTATCTTTGAGCTTATCGAGTGCCGCAGAAATAATTTTTGCCAAATCTTTCAAACGCGGTGCATTGACATAAAATGCATCGTCTGCGCTACCATATAATTCTTGTGAAAGTGCGCTAAATTCTTCTGTACCACGTGCTTGCAACAAACGCAATACATCACGATATTCCCGACACATACGTAACATAATACTGCCAACTGCACTAAATTGGCCTACTTGTCGATTAATATCACGCTCTATGCATTGAAATTCTTCCCCCTTTTTCTCAAATTCAAACGAAACAGTATTTTTTTTATAAAAATCACCATTCACTGGCGGTAATTCTTTACATTTTTTAGAAAAAAAATCGTTTTGTATCTCACTGGTCCATTTAATGCTGTCTAAAATATGAATGGGTCTTTGTGCTTCGACGATTCTATCCGATAGTGCCCGTAATATATTACGGTGATCTTTTTCAGAATTTTTCATAATTTCCTCGCTAAATCGAATACAATTGTTGGCTACGCTGCTCATTGGTCGTTTGTTGAATCAAGCGAGCAAGTAAATCACTATGTGCCATTGAATCGTTCAAGGCAGGAATATAGTGAAAGCTTTCACCACCTGCTTGTAAAAAAATCGCCCTATAACGTTGGGATATTTCTTCTAAGGTTTCTAAACAGTCTACAGCAAATCCTGGACAAAGGATGGCAACTCGTTTTATTTTTTTCGCGGGCAATTGCCGTAATAATACATCACAGTATGGTTGCAACCATTCAGCACTTCCAAAACGGGATTGAAATACCACTTGATATCGATCAGGCGATAAATTTAATGCTTTAGCAAGTAAATTCACCGTTGTGTAACACTGTTGCTCATAAGTATCGCCCAATCTGGTATATCGCTTAGGTACACCATGAAAGGAAAATAATAAATAGGCATTTGTGCCATGAACTACCCAATAGTGACGAATTGTTTCGGCTAGTGCAGTAATATAGGGACCATTATCAAAATAGGATGAAATAAAGCGTAAAGGGAACAATTTGTCAAAACCTTGCTGTTTGAATACGCGATCAACAAGATCACAACAACTTGCTGTCGTTGCGACAGAATGCTGTGGATAGAGTGGTAAAATCGTCAATGATTCAATAGCACCGTTTACTAAGCTTTTTATCGCAGCGTGTATCGAGGGCTGTCCATAACGCATACTTAAAATGATATGGAATGAGTCACCTAAATTTTCTTGGACTTTATCCGCTAACTTTTTTGAATATACCGCTAATGGCGAACCTTCTTCAGTCCAAATTGAGCGATAGAGTTTGGCCGAACGCTTGGATCGAATAGGTAATATAACGGTATACAAGAGTGGTTTCCACAACCAAGCAGGCAATTTGACTACATAGGGATCGCTCAAAAACTCTAACAAATATTGCTGTACAGCACGCGGAGTTGGTTCGCTCGGTGTACCTAAATTAACCAATAAAACGGCCTTTTGAGATACTTTTATCACGTACGAATACCCTTTCCTATTTTTAATAGATAAAAATTAATAAAAAATAAGGCAAAACAACAACAAAAAATAATAATTAATGCTAACGGTACGGGGATATCACTAACGCCGAGTAATCCATAACGAAAAACATTGACGATGTGAAGAATAGGATTAAAAAGCGATAAACGTTGCCAAAAAACAGGTAACAAATGGATGGAATAGAACACTCCTCCTAGATAAGTCAGCGGCGTTAAAATGAAGGTAGGAATTAATGCAATATCGTCAAAGGTTCTGGCAAACAAGGCATTTGTGAATCCAGCAAGCGAAAATAAAATAGTAGTCATCGGTACAATCGCTAACAAAACCAAAACATTATGTACTTGCAAATGTGTAAAAAATAAAGCGAGTACGGTGACCAGCAAACCAACAAGTAAACCACGTACTACTCCTCCGGCAACAAATCCAGATAAAAGTAAAACATTGGGGAGGGGGGACACGACCAGTTCCTCAATACTCCGCTGAAAACGCATCCCAAAAAAAGAAGTAACGACATTGGTGTAGGCTGCCGTAATAACCGACATCATAATGAGGCCAGGCGCAATGTATTGCATATAGCTAAAACCTGCGATATTTCCTAAACGTTGGCCGATAAGTCCGCCAAAGATTATAAAATAGAGGGTCACGGTAACGAGAGGAGGCAACAACGTTTGCACCCAAATACGTAAAAAACGCTTGATTTCCTTCCGCAATAAACTGAGAAAGCCTACTATATAAATTTTAGCTTGCATACGCTTTTTTCTACGCTCCAATAGGCATTTAAAACAACGAACGGTATATAGCTTATCCTGTTTTACGTGCTGAAACTAAATTCAAAAATAATCCTTCTAAACGATTTGCTTTGTTACGTAAACTCATGACTTCTATGCGATGCCCTTCTAAAAAAGAAAATACATTGTTGAGTGACTGTTCCTTAGCAACATCGATTTCCAATGTCATGGGCTCGATCAACCGCATAACAAAAGGTGACGCGGTAGGCGGAAGTGCCAGCAAAGGTTTTTTCAGATCAAAAACAAACGTTTCCATCGTTACGGTAGCCAACAGATTTTTCATACTGGTATTTTCTATAATGCTTCCTTTATCAATAATAGCGATATTCTTGCAAAGATATTCAGCTTCCTCTAAATAATGAGTCGTTAAAATAATCGTCGTACCTTGACGATTAATAGTTTGTAAAAATTCCCACATGGATCGGCGTATTTCAATATCTACACCCGCTGTTGGTTCATCTAAAATGAGAAGTTTAGGTTCATGCACCAAAGCCCGCGCTATCATTAAGCGCCGCTTCATACCACCCGAAAGCCGCCTAGAAATCTGATACCGTTGATCCCATAGATCGAGTTTTTTTAGATAGATCTCAGCACGTTGTTTCGCTAACCTAGGCGCAACTCCATAGTAACCCGCCTGATAGACGACGACATCCATAACTTTCTCAAAGATACTAAAGTTAATCTCCTGTGGCACTAGGCCGATACAGCTTTTTGCCGCACCTAATGCCGTATCGAGGCTATAACCAAATACCTTTACCTGTCCCGCTGTTTTGTTAATCAGCGAAGTTACAATGCCAATGGTTGTCGATTTTCCAGCGCCATTGGGGCCTAATAAGGCAAAAAAATCAGCTTGGTTAACCTGTAAATCAATCCCTTTAAGCGCAACCACGCCATTATTATAGATCTTAGTTAACCCTTTGATAGTCAAGGCTTGCATAAATGTATCAGAACTTTTAAATTAAGTACGGGGCAAAAATTTTCAGTAGACCTCTTGCGAAACGTGGTAATTTAGTCAATTTCATTGTTGAACGCCTGGCTACGGTCCTCATTTACTCGCAGTAAACTCTACTCGCAGTAAACTCCGGTCCTCGCCAGTCGTTTGCCGCGAACTTGACTAAATTACCACGTTTCGAAAGAGGTCTAGTCTATTAAACAGGAGATTTTTTGCAGAATCTACGTGGCACAGTATAGCATGACAACAATACCTATTTTCCCTTTGAATCGGCAAGCAAGTTTTCTATTGGAAGGCCCAGCGGGGCGGCTTGAAGTTGTCACCACGCATCCTGAGCACGCACAAAAATCTCTCGTAGTTGCCGTAATTTGCCATCCACACCCCTTATTTGGCGGTAATCTGAATAATAAAGTTATTTACACCTTAGCGCGTAGCTTTCAAACAATGGGCTTTTGTACGCTGCGCTTTAATTTTCGTGGTGTTGGCAAAAGCCAAGGATCATATGATGGAGGGGTTGGCGAAACAGAAGATTTGCTAGCGCTGCTACAATGGCTAAAAATCGTTTGCCCCGACCATGCTATTTGGCTAGCTGGATTTTCCTTTGGTGCTTACATAGCAGCATGTGCAGCGAAAAAATGGCCTGTAGAACGGCTGGTATGCGTAGCGCCACCGATAGAAAAATTTCCTTTTAAAACCCTCCTACCTTTTCCATGCCCTTGGATTCTTATTCAAGGCGATAAAGATGAAATTGTCTCCCCTGCGGCTTTATTTTCCTGGGTAGCCAGTCTAAAGACTAATCTACCCCACCTCATCACGATAAAAGGCGCTGCTCATTTTTTTCATGGTCAACTTATTGAGTTACGTGAACAATTAATCAAAGCATTAACTAACGATTATCCTTAATGACTTATCCATCTTCAATGAGTCCTTTGCAAGCCTATTATCAAAAAATTTTTGAAAAAATTTTACAGCCAGATACTTGTCAAGAAATAGCAATGCAACAGCTACAACGGATCTATCTATCACTTTTATCAAGAAAAAAATGGACCGTGTTAAAAAAGAAAAAAACTACCAAAGGATTGTATTTATGGGGTGAAGTCGGGAGAGGAAAAACTCAGCTTATGGATCTATTTTATAACCATTTACCCATACCAAAATTACGTATGCATTTTTACCAGTTAATGTACGATGTGCACCGTACATTAACACGCCTACAAGGACGAATAAATCCAGTTGATTGCGTTGCTGAAGATCTTGCCAACAGAGCAAAAGTAATTTGTTTAGATGAATTTCTCGTCCACGAAATAGCGGACGCCGTATTGCTTTCACAACTATTATACGCTTTATTTCAGCGAGACATTATTTTGGTAACGACGGCGAATACTTCGCCAGACGCCTTGTATTCAACCGGTTTACAACGCGAACTTTTTTTACCTGCCATTGAACAGCTTAAACAACATCTAACTATTTTTCATTTAGATAGTCCTCGCGATTATCGTTTGTGTTACGGTGCTGAAAAAAATAATGCTATTGACAGTCCCGTCTTAACCATGACGCAGCAAAAAGTGCAAGCCCTATTTAATAGGCTGAATAAAACAGTTTCTTATCAACCACTTTCTATTAATGGTCGCCTCATTCCTCATAATGGCTATACCGAAGATACGGTTTGGTTTAATTTTTCTTCTATTTGTGCTGTACCTCGCAGCCAAATCGATTATCTAGCCATTTCAAAGATTTTTTCTACTGTTTTGATCAGTGGTATTGAACCTATCGCAGAACACAATGACAACCAAGCCAGACTTTTTATACATTTAGTCGATCTATTTTATGATGCAGGCACTAAACTGATTTTAACAAGTGAACTAAGCATTGGTGAACTCTATCCTAAAGGTCGTCTTCTTTTTGAATTTAAACGGGCTAAAAGTCGCCTCATGGCTTTTAAAAAGCAAGCATTAAGTTTTGTCAACGACACCAGCATCCAATAGACCTCTTTTGAAACTCAGAAATTTAGTTTGCAAAAAAACAAATCAACCCCTACTACAGAGGAACGTCATTGACAGAGCTAATTAATTGTATTAGCGTGAATTCCGATGGAAACATGTCGTATGTGAAACAGTATTAGCAGAATGCAGTTTATCGGGATAAGCCTTAATTAATTCTTCTATTTGCGCAGCCACTCTAGCACCATTTACGACAGGTTTTGAGGGCATAAAAAACCCTCTCACGGTATCAAAAATGGGATTTCTTTTTATGCTCAAAGTGGGTTTTGAAACTAAGTAAAAATAGCTGACAAATTGCGCAACTACTCTAGCACAATTTACGACAGATTTTGGGGACATAAAAAACCCTCTCATGGTATCAAAAATGGGATTTCTTTTTATGCTCAAAGTAGGTTTTGCAACTAGGTAAAAATAGCTGACAAATTGCGCAGCCACTTTAGCACAATTTACGACAGATTTTGGGGACATAAAAAACCCTCTCATGGTATCAAAAATGGGATTTCTTTTTATGTTCAAAGTGGGTTTTGCAACTACGTAAAAATAGCTGACAAAAGAATCAAGATTCTCTTCACTCCCAGCAAGCAGCGTTTCTACAATTATTTTTTCAGAAGATGGACAGGGATATTGCGCTAATATTGCTTTTATTGAATTACTAAAACCCTTGTCAAAGATAGGCGTATTATCTAAATAATAAACATCTTGCACCATATGACCTGTTAGTAATTGCTCTAAGCAGGCGATAGATTCTTGAATCTCTTTAAGTTGATCTGCTACTGGTAATGCGCATTTTTCTTGAAGCTCAAGTTCATCACCTAACGTTAATAAATATTTTTTAAAATTATTTAAAAGATAAATGGATTGTTTTATAAGTTCTGTTTGACGCAGAAGTTCACCAGATTCTAAATATTTACGTAAACGATTCTCTTGAAGCAGAGGTTTCTCATCTAGTAATTGATATAAGCATTCCGTTGCGTAAAAAATATCTTTAAATGGCCTCAACAAAATGAGCATTGATCTTATTTTTTCTCTTCTGTACATTGCGCCAAAAAAATAGAGCGATATAGAATCCAGGGGGTAACAGGGAATAAAAAAATGATTATGATTAAGCGGAGATAAAGTGTTTATCTGTCGTGCATGAAAAAAATGTGACATTCCTAAACAATTGCCTGCGTTATTATAGACGAGTACACGTGATACGATTGGGTCACTATCATTGGTTTTCTTTAGAATCAGTTTGTTTTCTTTGAAATAATTAACTTTCTGTCTTTGGAACTCTTGCATTTCTACAGGTAACGGTTTTTGCGCTACAAGGACATAGTTTTCAAGATTTTCTTTCCATGTAGCAAGCGGATAGACTTTATTTGACCATGGGTCACAAACATGTGCTTCTTTATCCCAAGTTTCTAATAGCATAGATATGGATGGCTTTTTCTTCCCGATAACCAAAAACACATGATCACCATTACCTAGGTAATAGCATTGTCCGTACACATCAGGATGGGCCGTAATAAGATAAAATAGCGCCATTTCTGCTAGTTGCTGGCAATTTCCTAGAGAGTATTTTTTGATAATTTCTATTTCTTTTTCGTATAGCTCTTCTACTGTAGGAACCTCAATAGCTAAAATTAAACTACGTACTTCCATCACTCCAGATATTAATGCGCACTTATTTATTTCAGGAAGGTCATTATTTTCAATTTGTGTACGTCCTTTTTGTATGTGCGCTCTTGCGTATTCGTTAGCAGAAATAGCGATATCGCGTATTGATAAGGGCATGTCAACCTCAAATATTATTGTATTTTCAATAGACCTCTTTCGAAACGTGGCAATTTAGTCAATTTCATTGTTGAACGCCTGGCTACGGTCTTCATTTACTCGCAGTAAACTCCGGTCCTCGCCAGTCGTTCGCCGCGAACTTGACTAAATTTCTGAGTTTTGCAAGAGGTCTAATGTATTTTCAGATAGTTTTCTTAAGATAATATTAGCAGAAGTTTCGCGTTTAATTTTCAACTCTGTAAAATATTTTTACGCATGCAATAAATTATTATATATAAAAAATTAAAATAAAAAATAATTTAAAAATTACTTTAATTTATTTTTTAAAATTTTCCCTAAGGAAGATTTAGGAAGTTGTTTAAGAAAGACTATGTGCGCGGGTACCTTATAACCCGTAAGATACTGACGACAATAACTTAACAATTCATGTTCTTTTAAGCTCTCATCTTTTCGTACGACAAAAGCCTTAACAGCTTCACCAGTTTTTTCAGAAGGAATACCAATCACTGCTACTTCGCTCACCTTAGGATTTTTTTCTATCACTAATTCTACTTCCGCCGGATAAACATTAAATCCAGAAACCAAGACTAACTCTTTTTTACGGCCCACGATAAATACAAAGCCCTGTTGATCGAGACGCGCTAAATCACCCGTCAATAACCAACCCTCGCTGTCAAAAGCAGTGACGATTTCATCCGGTGCCCAATAAGCTTTCATCACTTGCGGGCCCTTGACACAAAGCTCTCCTACTTTTCCGGGCGGCACAAACTTCCCCTGCTCGTCACGTAAACGAATATCTGTGGAAGGTAAAGGTAAACCAACATGATCCCCTGCCACTAGCAAATCCCAAGGCGGCGCACAAACAACCGGGGAAGCTTCAGTGAGACCATAACCCTCTAACAATAATTTTCCTGTAACTTCTTTCCAACGCGCTTTAACTGATGCTTGTAGAGGGGCTCCACCTCCCAAGGCGATCTTTAATGAGCTAAAATCCAATTGTACAAATGCCGCTTGTTTTAAAAGCGCTTTAAATAACGTGTTAACGCCTAATAATACACTAAAACGCTGCTTACCTAATACAGTAATCAGTTGTTTAGTGTTTCTAGCGTCAGGGACTAAAACATTATTTCCCCCTAAACATAAACCCATCAAGCCATTTACTGTGAGTGAAAAAATATGATAAAGCGGTAGCGCAGTAATCATTGTTTCTTGCCCTTCGGCTAAGATGGGTCGCACCCAGGCAACTAGCTGTTCAATATTAGCCAGCATGTTAGCATGGCTTAGCATAGCCGCTTTCGGCTTACCGGTTGTCCCGCCAGTATATTGCAAAAAAGCAATATCCTCTTTTTGCAATGAAACCGGATGCAAACGTAGATGGTTTCCTTGTTTTAGGATTTTTAAAAACCGTATTGATGAAAAATGTATCGTTTTTTCTGTTTTATTTGTTTTAAAGCGTCTAGCTAAGCAATTTATTATCCACGAACGTGGCCAGGGCAAAAGATCACCTAAAGCACTGCTAATTACATATTTGATATGCGTCTCTTTTAGCCCTCGGTATAAAGTGGGTAAAAAGCTCGTGGATATGATGATAGTTTCAGCTTGTGAATGTTTAATTTGTTGAATGAGCTCGGGCGTTGTATACAACGGATTCACGTTAACAACCGTCAAACCTGCTTGAAGTACAGCAAAAACAGAAATCATATACTGCGGACAATTAGGTAGCATAAGGGCCACTCTACTCCCCTTTTTTAGCTGCAATTGTTTTTGTAAATAAGCGGCGAAATCCTGGCTAAGCTTTGCCCATTGTTGGTAGCTAATGGACGTATTCAAAAAACTTAACGCTGGCAATTGATTAAATTTCTTACAAGTTTCTGTAAACAGCACATTGAGCGAAGGATAAACATCTGGATTGATTTCAGCGGGAACCTGTTGCTGGTAGCGATTTAACCAAATTTTTTTCATCGTTTATCCTTGGATAACGAGTACGCGCCCGTTATCTTATCTAAAAACACAAATCCAAGACTCCAAGACTCCCCTAAATTGTTTCACGCTCTACATCGCTTTGGTTTACAAGGGCAGCTGTCAGTTTTTAGTATATAATGTTTAAGTTTATTTCGATATTTTGAGGATAGGTAGGCTGTTTATGTATACTTTAACGGAGACATCACAAGAAGCCTTTAAACTAAAAGCAAGTTTGTTTACCTTGACTACTTGTCACTTATTTCATTCCGATCCTGTACGGATCCAGCAACAATTAAAACCTTTGGCAGACCAAACGCCCCATTTTTTTCAACAACTGCCGATTATTTTAGATCTGTCTTCCTTAAAGCTTAGCCCCGGTCAGCTCATCGACTTTCCTGCCATCATCAGTTGCTTACGTCGTTATAGCCTCATTCCTGTTGGAATGCGGGGGGGTAATGCAGAACAACAAACATTTGCCATACAAGCCGGACTTGCTATTTTGTCCAACATCAAGCTTGAAAATGCGGAAGTTGCTGCGCCGAAACTTCCCTCGTCATCCTCTATCATGACTTCCAAGCTTATCACGCAGCCCGTGCGTTCCGGACAGCAAATTTACGCTAAAAATAGTGATTTAATCGTGCTCACTGCCGTTAGCCCTGGCGCAGAATTATTGGCTGATGGAAACATTCACATTTATGGTCGATTAAAAGGCCGTGCTTTGGCTGGCGTTACGGGTAACCCAGATACACATATTTTTTGCAAAACCCTGGAAGCGGAATTAGTAGCCATTGCCGGCCATTACTGGTTAAGCGAGGATCTTCACGATGTATATCCCACCCCCAGCAAAGAAGGGGTACATATTTCTTTGCATCAAGAACGCTTGCAAATAACACCGCTGAACTAAGTGCTAAATAATCATGCACAACACTAGACCTCTTGCAAAACGTGGTAATTTAGTCAATTTCATTGTTGAACGCCTGGCTACGGTCCTCATTTACTCGCAGTAAACTCCGGTCCTCGCCAGTTGTTCGCCGCGAACTTGACTAAATTTCTGAGTTTTGCAAGAGGTCTACTGTATTAAAGATGTGGATCTTGGGACAGCAGGCAATTCAGACACTGCATTATTTGACATCTGCCGTGTGAATAGGGCATGTGAGTTACTAGCAACAGACAGATTAGACATTGAAGTTGATCTTCTCCCCAACTGCTGTAATGGTGTCGTCGCGGTATAAGAGATGCATCGATGGTAATGGTTTAAAGTACGAATAGCGTTTTGGTTTAGCCTAGCTCTTATCTCTGTATTGTCGTTACCGTCTTCAGTGATATTAGCGGCCACAGACATCGTCACATTGGATACAGCAGCAACATAAGCAAGAGGAGAAGCCGTGTTGCCCGCCACAAAGGGTGCACCATGACCTATCGCATTCCAGATTATGCATAAAACATCTAAGATGGATTGTAAAACATTCCTGTGGCTGCTTTCTGGCGATGCGATTAAAGGCACTGAGACATTCTCTGCTGACGTCAGCTGGTGTGACCTATCTCGATGTTGCAAAAAAAAGTAGCAGAAGCAGACTGTTATTTTTTTAGCGATAAGATTACAAGCATTAATTGCACTTATTATGGTAAAGGGAAGTTGGGCAGCAAGTGATATCCAACCGAGGATTTCTACTATCAGTTTAGGCAAAGAAGATAAAGCGGCTACTAAAGTGGGTATACCATAGAAAACTGAAAAATATAAGCCCAGTATAACCAAGGCTATGAAAATCACTTTTATGACAACACTTACGGCAATACCTATCCATTCACTGATAGTTCTTGATCTCGCAAAAAATTGCTGTATACCTTGCATTTTTTTAGAAAAATCAATGTGCGCGATGTCTCGACAGGCGTTAAACATGAGAATGGTTATGCCTATACCTAACAGGGTCCCTAAAATTCCTAATATTATAGGGAGAGCAAAAGGGCATGCTAGGAGTCCAGGGATTAAGAAAAGTAGTATTTTTGCACCTACCGTTACGGTAAAAGCAATCGTGGAAATCCCAACAGTAAATGACAACAGTGCAGCAAGTACGAGAAAAAGCTTTCTTGATCTCGATAATTGTTGACGTTTGCCCTCTTCATTGATGAACTCAGTAATTCCACCTTCTGAAGCGATTTTAAAAAGTAACTCACGTATCGCTTTTACAAACAGGCTATGGTTAGATCGCAACGTTGCCAAAAAAGTTAATATCGCAAAAATCGCAGCGATAGCTATACCCCAAGGCCCAAGACAGACAAGTAATCCAGCAAGTAGCAAGTATATGCTGCCACCGGTGAGGACGCTACACGTGAACGCTGAGCAAAACCCTAAAACCAAACCAGCTACGTTTAAACTCCAATCAGGCCATGATTTGAAGTTGTTGATCGCATCAACTACGTTTTGATGATTTTTTTCACAACTGTCTTCAAAACTGTCTTCAAAACTGCCTTCAAAACTGCTTTCAAAACTGCTTTCTAATACACCGGCGCTGCCAACCTCGTGTTCTTCTTTTAGACCCTTAAGACAAGTCAGCGCTAGCTGGATAAGTCGTTTCTTTTTGTTCTTTTTATCGATTGATTGTTCTAAATTAGTTAATTGCTCTTTCAGTGCAACTTGATATTGTTTTGGAACATAATTGATCCCTGCTGTAGTGAGACCAGCAGTTTCATGGAAAAGACCCGCGTGTATCGCTTTTCGATCTGATTTAGCTATGGGTTGTTTATGTTTGATAGCCTGTCGTGTTGATTCAGAAACAGAAGCAAATTTAGCATCTCCCCACACCTTTAGAAAAATAAGTACACGCAACAAGTCTTTCTCTATTTCTTTTTTATTTCGTGCCTTAAACTGAGAAACGTTTTGCTCGAGGATATACTTCCTAAATGCTAGTGTGCCAGATTGCGTTTGCAGCTGCTCTTTTTGTCGTTGATTCCAAGCCTTTTGCAAGGACAAGCCTGATGAATGGAGGTATTTTATATCCTTATAAGAATCTCCTTTCCATCGCCCCTCAAGGGGAAGGTTAAGTATCGTCATTTTTTCAGCTTCTCTTCTGTCCGGGGGGGGGGCAGGAGGACCTACAGGTGTTGAAGCGGCTGTGTCAGGGCTCTCTGGCATAAAATTAGTCTCCCGATTATCAGTTAATTGTGTATATCGGCTTATATTTATCTAATTTTACTGCTTAAAAATTAAGGTTATCTGAAGGATACCTCTAAAAACAGATGATTTTTTGTAGTGCACAGTTATTAAGAAGCCGTATGGTTCCAGGGCAATTGCCCTTAGTTTTCGGCTGAAAAGAGCCCTGGTATCAAGCTCCTGGGAAAGAGGTCTATTAGACCTCTTTCGAAACGTGGCAATTTAGTCAATTTCATTGTTGAACGCCTGGCTACGGTCCTCATTTACCCGGAGTAAACTCCGGTCCTCGCCAGTCATTCGCCGCGAACTTGACTAAATTTCTGAGTTTTGGTGGCAATTTAGTCAATTTCATTGTTGAACGCCTGGCTACGGTCCTCATTTACCCGGAGTAAACTCCAGTCCTCGCCAGTCGTTCGCCGCGAACTTGACTAAATTTCTGAGTTTCGAAAGAGGTCTATTGAAAGAAACTGAACGCTGCGATTACAGCTCCTTCAATTTGGAAAAAGTAAGTGCCGGCCAACGCGCGATCATCACATTTAGATTTACCTCGCTAGGCGCTAAATAAACAAGATTTTGCTTATTATCTATGGCTAAATGAGCTTTGCTCTTAAATTCTTCTAACTGCTTAGTATCCTCACAACTGATCCAGCGTGCTACAGCAATGTTGATCGGCTCGTAAGCGCATTCTACTTTATATTCATATTTTAGACGATGTGCAACGACATCAAACTGTAGAACCCCAACGGCACCTAAAATCAGTTCATTGCTATCTAGAGGACGAAAAATTTGTATCGCTCCTTCCTCTGACAATTGATCTAAGCCTTTTAGCAGGGCTTTCGATTTTAGTGGATCTTTTAGTCGTACTCGTTGAAATAATTCCGGAGAAAACGAGGGAATGCCCATAAATTTCAAGGTTTCACCCGTGGTAAAACTATCTCCAATCTGGATTGTGCCATGATTATGCAAACCAATTATATCGCCTGGCCACGCTTCTTCAGTTTGCTTACGATCATCCGCCATAAACGTAAGCGCGTTATTTACAATGATTTCGCGTTGCCTACGTACTTGATACAGCTTCATGCCCGGTGTATATCTTCCAGAGCATATTCGCATAAAAGCAATTCTATCTCGATGGGCAGGATCCATGTTTGCCTGAATCTTAAATATAAATCCGCTAAAACTTTTTTCTTCGGGCTTTACCCAGCGAACATCGGTTTGTCTAGGCTGTGGCGAGGGCGCAAATTTCACAAAAGCAGCTAATAATTCTTGTATACCAAAATTGTTAACTGCCGAACCAAAAAATACCGGTGTTAATTTTCCCTCCAAATACGCTTGTTCGTCAAATACAGGACTTGCTCCTTGAATAAGTGCCAATTCTGCTTGCAATTCATCAAATAAAAAACCAATTCTTTCTCGTACTATAGAATTTTGTAAGTCATCAAAATACTCACTCTCTTTTCTTTTTAAATTACTGGAAGGCGCATAAAAACAAACTTTATTTTCGGGTATATGATAGATACCTTTAAATTGTTTCCCCATACCAATAGGCCAGGTTATAGGTGCACAGCGGATATCTAATGCCGCTTCAATATCATCTAATAGCTCAATAGGCGGGCGTGCTTCCCTATCCATTTTGTTAATAAACGTCAAAATTGGAATCTGTCGTAAACGACAAATCTCCAGTAATTTTTTCGTACGTGGTTCAACACCTTTGGCCGCATCAATCACCATTAATGCGGAATCCACGGCAGTTAGAGTACGATAGGTATCTTCCGAAAAATCAGCATGTCCCGGGGTATCTAATAAATTAAAAATACAATCTTGATAAGGAAATTGCATCACTGATGTGGTAACTGAAATACCACGTTCTTTTTCTAAGGCCATCCAATCGGAAGTAGCATGTCGTGCCGCTTTACGGGCCTTTACTGTGCCGGCGAGTTGAATTACGCCTCCCCAGAGTAAAAGCTTTTCAGTAATGGTAGTCTTACCCGCATCTGGATGGGAGATAATTGCAAATGTTCTTCTGGATAGTATTTCCGCCGGGGAAAAAAAATCTGACATTTTAGTAATCGCCTATGTGGTTTATCGTACTAAATGTACGCTACAATCAAAAGAAGTCTATTACTATACCCAAATTAGCGCTTATTATAAGTAATTTTATAGAACTGTTCATGAAAAGTGGCCATGCTACCAAAATGATGTTATTTTGCTGCTACCACGCCAGTGTAGAAATGGTGAATTTTTTAGGGGGTTTGCCCGTGGTTAGGATCAGGCATCGTTGATTTTCAAACTCGCGAACTCATTGAATAGGCTAAGGTTATGTTAAAAAAATTTTTAATTATCGTATTTACTGGCTTGTTTAGCCTAGGTGGATGTCATGCCGATAAAGATCAAAAAGAGATTCGCGTAGGGACTATTAGTGGTCCTGAAACCCAGTTGATGGAGGTCGCTAAAAAAGTTATTTTACAAGACTATGGATTACACCTTAAAATAATTGAATTTACAGACTATTCGGTGCCGAACATGGCTTTAAGCGATGGCAGCCTGGATGCGAATATGTTTCAACATCAGCTTTTTTTAGATGAAGAAATAAAAAATAGACATTATAAATTGGTTTCTATAGCTAAACTTTTTGTCTATCCTATGGGTATTTATTCTAAAAAAATAAAGCGTTTAGATCTGTTAAAGCAAAATGCCCTGGTCGCTATTCCTAATGATCCTAGCAATGAAGCGCGCGCGTTGTTACTGTTACAACGTGCAAAACTCATTACATTAAAAAACTCAAAATTCAAAAATCTTTCAACACCGCATGACATACTTTTTAACCCTAAGCATTTGCAGATCAAAGAACTTGATGCGGCCCAATTAACGCGCGCTTTACCTGATGTAGACTGTGCCGTGATCAATTCTAATTATGCCGCCTTGGAAAATTTATATCCTCAACAGGACGCCTTGTTTATAGAAGATAAAAATTCTATTTATGCCAATCTTTTAGTTGTCCAAGAAAAAGATAAAAATAATCCAAAGCTAGAAAAGCTAGTCAACGCCCTGCACTCTCGTGATGTATCGATAGCCGCAAAAACTTTATTTCATGGTCAAGCGATTCCAGCATGGCAGTAACAATCCAATAATAGACTTCTTTCGAAACTCAGAAATGAAGTCAACAATGAAATTGACTAAATTACCACGTTATTCAGAAATTTAGTCAAGTTCGCGGCGAACGACTGGCGAGGACCAGAGTTTACTGCAGGTAAATGAGGACCGTAGCCAGGCGTTCAACAATGAAATTGACTAACACCACGTTTCGAAAGAGATTTAATGAACTTATATTAAAAAAACGCTTATACCTATGGAAACACATATTGAAGCTATTCTAAAAATTTTGGGCGAAGACCCTCATCGCGAAGGTTTAAGAAAAACGCCCGAACGTGTTGCCAAATCTTTACGTTATTTAACCAGCGGAAAAGAACAATCATTAGATAGTATTATCAATGGTGCTGTATTCAATTCTACGATGGAAGAAATGATCCTAGTAAAGGATATAGAGTTATATTCTTTGTGCGAACATCACCTACTACCTTTTATTGGCCATTGCCACATTGCCTATATACCCAACGGTAAAATTATAGGTCTCTCTAAAATTCCACGAATTGTAGACTTTTATGCAAGACGTTTACAGATACAAGAAAATTTGACGAATCAAATAGCCAATGCACTAATGAAACTTTTGAATGCCAAAGGAGTTGCGGTCGTTATGGACGCAAAACACCTGTGTATGATGATGCGCGGCGTAGAAAAACAAAGGGCTTCGCTAAAAACATCCGTCATGCTAGGACTATTTCGTGACGATCCACGTACTCGCTCAGAATTTTTAAGTTTGCTATAGAATTTAAGAATAGACTTCTTTCGAAACTCAGAAATTTAGTCAAGTTCGCGGCGAACGACTGGCGAGGACCGGAGTTTACTGCGAGTAAATGAGGACCGTAGCCAGGCGTTCAACAATGAAATTAACTAAATTACCACGTTTCGAAAGAGGTCTATTAGACTTCTTTCGAAACTCAGAAATGGAGTCAAGTTCGCGGCGAACGACTGGCGAGGACCGGAGTTTACTGCGAGTAAATGAGGACCGTAGCCAGGCGTTCAACAATGAAATTGACTAACACCACGTTTCGAAAGAGGTCTAATGCTTCTTGAGAAACTGCTTTTCAAACACTAAAAACTGATTCTCCAACGCCCACTGCAGATGCGCTTTCTCATTTTTGCTTAGAAAGTACCGGCACTGAATAGTTATAAAAGGAGAGCCTACACTCGTTAAACAAACCGGTACAAGCCTACGATAGCGATCGTCTTCCCATAAAGGTTTACCTGGTAAAAAACTATAGTGAATACTGTTACGTACCAGCATTTTTATAATAGCATAGGAAAAATGATAGTTTAGAATTGCTTTTTTATATTGCTCGGTGAGGTTGGTTCTTAATACACCCTCATCATCTGTTGATAAGGTCACAGGCACTTTATAACGCATGTATAGTAATATCGGATGTGCTTTTCCTAGAACGTTTAGTATGGCTTCATTACTGCTCAAATTAATTTCCACCAAAATATGTTTTTTTGCCATTTCTTTGAGTAATTGTACTGTTTTATTTTCATACGCAATATCAATACCATGACCTATGCGTTCAGCCTGCGCAATGTCTACGGCTTCACGAATGTGAAAACGTAAACCACTGGCCGCAACCAAACCAGGCACTAATTCGCCAGCATGTAAACTGATATGTACCTTAGGATATAAACGATGCAAAAACTTTATCATATGCATGTGCAACGTATAATCCTTCATAGCTATTTTTCCATCTTCTGCTTGCACTAAATTAATGCCTAGCACACGTGGATCTTGATTCGATAATTCAAAGCCCGCCAGTAACTGCGCAAACACTTGTACGGCTGGCTGCTCTCGTAACACTTGATAAAGATAGCGTACCTTAAAATCATAGCAAGCGTTTTTATGCGCTAGCGACTGTATATTTTCAATTGCATCCAGTTGCTTTGAAATATCGTTCACCCTATTTTTTAAATCACGTTTTAGAAGATTTTTACGTAATTGTGTTAAGTCAGGATTCCAAGCAATTTTTCTGCCTAGCATGCCCGAGGCGTTATCATCCGGCATTATCATGAGTTCTAAATAAAGTTCATTTTGTTCGCACGCTCGTTGAACTACTTCGTTAAGCATTTCTCCGCGATGTCTAACTAAGATAGGTAGATATTTTTCAAATGTCGCAAAGAAATGATCATGCCCAGATTCTTTTTCGAAGTGAAAGTTACGCATTGACCAAGCATCGATAGTGGCCGCGTATAAGGCAGGATAGTGCCTCAGATTTTTTAAGGAAGTCGCTGGGTACCCGAGTGGATGCACATCAATAGCAAACGTCCGCCTATTAATGGACAACTGATCATTTTCTGCATAGCCAATCATATTTTCTGCCATGCTGGCACCCCCTAAATGATTATGCAAATCAGCGCCTTTAGGCATCGTTTTTAAAAAAAAATCTAATTTTTTAGGATCTTTTTTAATTGTTGTAAAATAGCTTTCGGTAGCTTGCTCGGCAGTTGTCTGCGCACTCGCAGGAATACAGATAGCGAAGATAATGATAAAAACGAATTTTCGCATACTGAATAGACCTCTTTCGAAACGTGGTGTTAGTCAATTTCATTGTTGAACGCCTGGCTACGGTCCTCATTTACTCGCAGTAAACTCCGGTCCTCGCCAGTCGTTCGCCGCGAACTTGACTAAATTTCTGAGTTACGAAAGAAGTCTAATATCAAAAGAGGTCTAATATTCTAGCATCAAGCCGGCAGAAACAATTTAAAAAAATTAGCTGTCGTTTGTTCGGCAATTTTTTCAAACGGTAGATGATGAAGCTCCGCTAGCTTCTCCGCAACATAACGCACATAGGCAGGCTGGTTCGATTTTCCTCTGAAAGGCATCGGTGCTAAGTAGGGAGAATCCGTTTCAATAAGGATACGTTCTATGGGCAGCTTCTGCGCAATGGATTGTAGATCTTTAGCATTTTTAAAGGTTAAAATACCTGAAAAAGAGATATAAAATCCTATTTCAATAGCGGCTGTGGCCATGGTCATGTCTTCAGTAAAACAATGCAACACTCCACCTATTTTTTGTGCGTCTTCTTCTTTTAGAATAGCGATGGTGTCTTCTCTAGCTGCCCGTGTATGTACAATTAGCGGTTTGTTAACAGCTATAGCCGCTTGAATATGTCGGCGAAACCGTGCTTGTTGTTCTGCTTTTTTATATTTTTCACGGTAATAGTCTAATCCCGTCTCACCGATGGCAACTACTTTAGGATGCTCTGCCAGCTCAATTAATTTATTAAGCGTTGGTTCATTCAGTATTTCTTCTGTGGGATGAATTCCTACGGAAGCAGAAACATCAGAAAATTTTTCCGCAATAGCGAGCACCTTAGGAAAATTTTCTAAATCAATACACACACACAGAAAATGAATAACACCAGCTTCTCTCGCAAGGGTTAACAATTGCGTGAGATCTTTTTGAAAATACTGTAAATCTAAGCGATCAAGATGACAATGCGAATCAACTAACATGGCTTATTGATTTCTTGTAAAGACCAACAACAAAACAAATCTTCTAACATCAACTGCTGGTTTAGGGCTGTTTTGGCATGCCGTTGCAAATCAAGTAATTTATCGAAATAGTTAAACAAAAAAGTAAGCGTTAAAGTGTTTGCCAACAAATGTAACACCGATACTGAATCAGTGTCACTCACCTGCAATTTACACTTGAGGATAGCACTGACTATTTTCATCAAACAAGGCAATAAAATCGACCACTCTGTTTTTAAATAGTTTTCTGCTAATTTTATAGGATCAATTTCTTTTTTTAATAACAGTAGCATGGCGTTTAATAAGCTTTGATAGGATGAAAGCAGTCCTATTTTGGCATATTCTATGGCGTGTAAGGGTGCTCCATCCGCTAAATCATACAGCTCATCAATAAACTCGATATTAGGAAGCTGTTCACGTATCCAGGTCTTGCCTACTGACGGAATAGGCGCAATAAATCGAATAATCTGACAACGGCTACGAATGGTCGGTAATAAAAGCTCCGGTTTATCTGTGATTAAAATAAATAGCGTACGCGCAGTGGGCTCTTCTAAATTTTTTAGTAAGGCATTACTGGCCGCTAGCCATAAGCTATCAGCCGGGTTAATGACAAGGATTTTATAAGGTGATTGTGTTGTTTGATTTAATGGTAGGAGCCCTTCGCGTATTTGCTCAATTTTAATACCTTTATGAGAGGGTACGATATAAGAAAGCTCAGGGTGTGTATTAGCAGCAACCAATAAACAATCTCGACAACGGTGACACGCACCTGATACTAAGGCTTTTTTACACAGTAAAGTTTTAGCAAAACTGGCCGCGAATAAGCTTTTCCCCAAACCAATTTGTCCAGTAAAGAGTAAAGCATGTGCTAAACGATTCACTTGATGGCATTGATAAAGGTGCATCCATTGCTTTTTCTGCCAAGGTAAAGGTACTACTTCATTCATAAAACCGTACTTCCAGCGAAATGAAAACCGAGCTCCAAAGTATATTTACTTGACTAGTCGAGGGATGTTAAAAATTTATTCCCCTACCAATTTATCCAACACGTGTTTGATTTGTGATTGTACTTCATTCAAAGCAAGACTGGCATCGATAATGTAATAGGTGTCAACCCTCTGTTTTGCGCGTGCTAGATAGGTATCGCGTGCACGGCTAAAAAAATCCTGCGTTTCTGATTCAATACGATCTAACTGATTTCGATAACGCGTTCTACCTAAAGCCACCTCTACTGGCGCATCCAGCAATAGTACACAATCTATTTTTAAGTCTTTTTGTATCCATTTTTTCAAATCATCGATAAATCCTAGATCAATGCCACGCCCTCCTCCTTGATAAGCATAACTTGCTTCTGTAAAGCGATCACAAATAACCCAATCTCCTCGGCATAAAGCAGGTTTAATCACGGTGCGAATATGTTGCGCACGTGCTGCAAAAAATAATAATAATTCTGTCTCCGCACACATTTTTTCCTTAGTTACAGGAGAGGCCAATACTAATTGTCTAATCGCTTCGGAAATCAAGCTGCCGCCCGGCTCACGGGTTAGGGTTATCGAAATATTTCTTTGCTTGAGATAATCGCTAATAAATGCTAATTGCGTGGATTTTCCAACACCTTCGATACCTTCAAGAGTAATCAAGCGTCCGACAGATAGCGTAGTTTTCATTTCTGATGCAATTCCACTTTATCTAATCCATAAAAAGATATTTTAGAGTACTACTTGAATACCAGTGTGATTGGTAACGAATAACTTTCATTTTTACCTGCGGATAATGTTTCAATTGATAAATAAGCACGGCCACGTTGTGTTGAATTAGATTACTCGAAAATTGATGCGAACCATCTCCCTTGGCGACAAAATAAAGATTTTCGCTATGATCCGGATGTAGAATTGCATCGATGGAAATCAAACTGGGAATTGCAATAGGCGTTGGCGGCAAACCACGACGCGTATATGTGTTATAAGGCGTATCTTTTCGTAAATCATTAATCGTTAATTTTCCCGTGTAAGCAGCGCCTAGACCATAAATAATACTGGCATCAATCTGTAATTGCATATTTTTTGCTAAACGCCTAGCGATAACACCGGCAATCATCGGTCGCTCCTTAGCTAGCGCTGTTTCTTTTTCAACTAAAGAAGCGGCAATCAGTGCATCATACGGTGTTTTATAAGGTAAACCAGGATCACGCGCATGCCATGCCTGATTTAATTTTTTTTCTAAAAGCTGATAAGATCGTTTTAGCAGGTTACTATCTTCCTCTCTCAAACTAAAATAGTAAGTCGCTGGAAAAAATAAGCCCTCGGGATTCTGCGGAGGCAATCCCAGATTAGTAAGCACTTGCTCTGGAGCAACCTGACTGAGGTGATGCTTGACGTCAGGTAATGCACTTAAAGCCGTCATTAACTGTTGAAAAGTCCAGCCTTCAACAATCGTAAACCGGTGCAAAATAACATTTCCCATTAACATCTGCTCAAGCAGCTGATTCGGTGTCGTACCTGGCACAAACAAATACTCGCCTGTCTTTAATTTATTCGTAGATCCTTTCCAATAGGCTAGAAAAAAAAAGAAATTTGGATGCTGAATAAAACCTTCTGCCTGCAAATCACTAACCAATCGATGTACTGATGAGCCAGGCTCAAAAAAATAATGTATTGTTTGCGTTCTTGATAAAGGAGTCCATAAAAACCGGATATATTGAATGGAAAAAAGCAAACAAACAGACAAAATAAGAACCGTCACTGCAAAAATCATCAATCTTTTAGACATATTTTATAAGCGTGAAAAAAGCAAGGAGGCATTGGTGCCGCCGAATCCAAAAGAATTAGACAAAGCATAATCCATTTTTAATTCTTGATATTTATGTGGCACAAGATTAAGACCCTGACAAATATCGTCTGGATTATCCAAGTTAATCGTGGGTGGTGCTATTTGATCTCGTAACGCTAAAACAGTGAAGATTGCTTCTACGGCACCTGCTGCCCCTAATAAATGACCCGTCATAGATTTCGTGGAACTAATAGCCAATTTTTTGGTATGTTCTCCAAAAGCTCGACGAATAGCCATCACTTCCAACGCATCTCCCAAGACGGTAGAGGTCGCATGCGCATTAATATAAGACACTTTTTCCGGGTCTATATTGGCATCGTGTAAGGTATTTAACATAGCCACCATTGCCCCCTGTCCTTCCGGTGCTGGATTTGTCATATGAAACGCATCTGCACTCATGCCGAATCCTAGTAATTCAGCATAAATCGGTGCATTACGTTGTTTGGCACGTTCATATTCTTCTAAAACCAAAATACCAGCACCATCACCCAATACGAAACCATCTCTCCCCTTATCCCACGGTCGACTGGCCGCTTGTGGATCTTGATTGCGCGTCGATAAAGCACGACAAGCTGAAAATCCACCTAAACCCAAAGGGGTGGTTGCCATTTCGGATCCGCCGACTATCATGACATCAGCATCACCGTAAAGAATAGTACGTGCGCCTAAACCAATATTATGCGCGGCCGTCGTGCAAGCTGTCACAACAGCAATATTAGGCCCTTTCATTCCGTGGCAAATTGAAATTTGGCCCGCCAGCATATTAGTAATAGCACCCGGTATGAAAAAAGGAGATATTTTACGAGGACCTCCTGTTTCTAGCTTAGTATGATTTTCTTCAATAAAAGGTAATCCACCAATTCCTGAACCAACGGCCACACCAATCCGATCTGAATTTTTTTCTGTTATCTCAAGCGTTGAATCAGCCAACGCTTCTTTGGTAGCGGCCAAACCATATTGAATAAACAAATCCATTTTTCGTGTATCTTTAACGCTTATATCATAAACCTCAGCATCAAAATTCTTGACACTGGCTGAAAACTGGCAAGGAAATGCAGAAACATCAAACCGCGTAATCGATGCCGCTGCACTCTTGCCTGAAAGAATAGCCTCCCAGGTATCTTTGGTATTAAGGCCCAAAGGCGTCACCATACCCAGACCGGTTATAACAATACGTCGCTTTTTTTTCACCGTCTGTCGCTCCTCCCCCTGCTCGAATATAAAATTTATTCTAATAGACCTCTTTCGAAACGTGGTAATTTAGTCAATTTCATTGTTGAACGCCTGGCTACGGTCCTCATTTACCCGCAGTAAACTCCGGTCCTCGCCAGTCATTCGCCGCGAACTTGACTAAATTTCTGAGTTTCGCAAAAGGTCTAATAAAGAAAGCTTTTATGCTGATTCCGCTTGATGCTTTTTAATATAATCAACAGCATGTTGAATGGTACGAATTTTTTCAGCTTCCTCATCGGGAATTTCTGTATCAAACTCTTCCTCTAAAGCCATCACTAATTCAACAGTGTCTAAAGAATCGGCACCTAAATCATCGACAAAAGAGGCTTCCATCGTCGCTTCTTCGGGTCTTATATCAAGTTGCTCGACGGTAACTTTTTTAACACGTTCTTCGATTGTGCTCACTCCATATCTCCTCTGTTTAATGAAAAATCTGTCGCCTAGTTTATTCAATTCTTGTATGAACGCAAGCCAATTTATGGATAGACTTGTTTAAAACCAGGTCAAATCATGATCATTCCACCGTTAACGTGTAACGTTTGGCCGGTTATGTAATTGGCCCAGGACGAGGCTAAAAATACACAAGCATGAGCAATATCATCCGGCTTGCCTAAACGTTTGGAAGGAATCTTTCGTAATAATATCTCTCTTTGGGCATCACTTAATTTTGCGGTCATATCCGTTTCTATAAACCCTGGCGACACAATATTGGCTGTAATATTACGACTCGCTACTTCCTGGGCCAACGCTTTTGAAAAACCAATTAGCCCTGCTTTCGCCGCCGCATAATTGGCTTGACCTGCATTGCCTGTTGTTCCTACGATAGAAGAGATAGAAATAATACGCCCAAAATTTGCATTCAACATGAATTTTAAACAGTGTTGTGTTAAATAAAACACTGAATTTAAATTAGTTTCAATAACGGCATTCCAGGCGTCACGTTTCATACGTAACAAAAGACTATCACGTGTAATACCCGCATTATTAACCAGTATTTCAGGCTCTCCAAAATCTTGCAGTTCTGTAAATAAATGCTTTACAGCGTCTGAATCTGTAATATCCAATACAAAACCCCGCCCTTTCAATCCACCTTCTTTGAACCGATTTGAAATATTTTCAGCAGCTTCAGCCGTTGTTGCTGTTCCTGCAACTTTGGCACCTTGTTCTGCAAAACGTAAAGCGATAGCTCTGCCAATACCTCGACTAGCACCCGTCACTAAAGCTACTTTATCTTTTAGTAATAACATAACATCCTTAAGCCATTAAAGCGTGTTGCAGTGTTTCTGGATCCTGGATTGATAAGGTAGGAATAGGCGTAATATGTTTGTTTAAGCCAGCCAATACTTTACCAGGCCCACATTCTACCAAAAGTTCAATCCGCTTTTCTTGTAGCCATTGAATAATTTCAACCCAACGTACTGGACTAAACAATTGCCGTACTAAAGCACTTTTAATCGCTTCAGATTTTTCTTCTATATTTACATCAACATTGTTGATAATGGGATAGGCTGGAGGTATAAAAGAAATCGTGCTTAAGTACCGAGCTAACTGTTCGGCGGCAGGTTTCATCAAAACACAATGTGAAGGAACGCTAATGGGAATACGTTTTGCCAATTTAGCACCTGCTTGCTTCGCTTGTGCAACCAACCTATCAACAGCTTTGCGGTTACCTGCTACGACGATTTGTTTTATTGAATTATAGTTAGCCGGCGATAACACTTGGCCATCGCTAAGCGAGTCACAAAGTGCTTGCACCTGAGCGTTTTCTAAACCCACGATGGCGGCCATGGCACCGTCTCCTTCAAGAACCGCTTCTTGCATGAATCGCCCTCGTTCAGCCACCAATCGAATGGCCGTTGGAAAATCAATGGATTTTGCGCAAACCAGCGCGGTATATTCACCCAAACTATGCCCTGCCATAAATAACGGCGACCTACCACCTGCTTGCTGCCAAAGTCGCCATAAGGCAACACTGGCACTTAGTAAAACGGGTTGTGTATGTTGAGTCTGATTCAGATACTCTGCTGGACCTTTCTGACTTAATTTCCACAAATCAAAACACAAAGCCTCAGAAGCCTCTGCAAATGTTTCTTGTATTAGCGGATAATTTGCAGCAAGCGTAGATAACATACCAATGGTTTGTGAGCCTTGGCCGGGGAAAACGAAAGCAATTTTTTTAGACATAGCGTTGAAGAATGTTAGATACCGGACTAATAATTAATAGACCTCTTTCGAAACGTGGTAATTTAGTCAATTTCATTGTTAAACGCCTGGCTACGGTCCTCATTTACCCGCAGTAAACTCCGGTCCTCGCCAGTCGTTCGCCGCGAACTTGACTAAATTTCTGAGTAACGTGGTAATTTAGTCAATTTCATTGTTGAACGCCTGGCTACGGTCCTCATTTACCCGCAGTAAACTCCGGTCCTCGCCAGTCGTTCGCCGCGAACTTGACTAAATTTCTGAGTTTCGAAAGAAGTTTAATAGCGTATTAAAGCAGAACCCCAGGCCAACCCCGCACCAAAACTTTCCATTAAAATTAATTGTCCGCGTTGTATACGTCCGTCGCGTACCGCCGTATCTAATGCTAAAGGAACCGAAGCCGCCGAAGTATTACCTTGCTTGTCAATAGTAACCACTACTTTTTCCATAGGTATAGCCAATTTTTTAGCCATGCTTTTGATAATACGCAGATTAGCTTGGTGAGGAATCAAACAGTCTATTTGTACCGCTGTTAGCTGATTAGCTGCTAAAGTTTCTTCCAGAATAGCACTGAGTGTACTCACAGCAATTTTAAAAATTTCATTTCCTTTCATTACTAAATGTGCTTTTTCTTCGCGTAAACCAGTTCCTAAATAAAGAAGACCTTTATAAGATCCTGCTGCATGCAAATGAGTAGACATAATACCCGGTTCATCGCTGACTTTTAAAACAACAGCACCAGCGCCATCACCAAATAAGATACAGGTCGTTCTATCTTCCCAATTAATAATGGTCGTCATACTTTCACTACCAATAACCATTGCTGTCTTGGCTTGTCCATTACGTATAAATTGATCGGCGACACTTAAAGCATAATTAAAACCTGAACAAGCCGCTACGACATCAAAAGCAGGGCAACCATCCACACCCAAACCAGCCTGCACCAAACAAGCCGTACTCGGAAAAAATTTATCGGGGGTACTCGTGGCAACAATGATCAAGTCTAATTCTTTTGCCTCACAGGAGGCTGCTGCGATAGCTTTTTTTGCAGCAGCTGTCGCCATTGTTGAGGTACTATCCTGAGAACCTACTACATGTCGTTCGAGAATACCCGTACGCGCAACTATCCATTCCTCCGACGTATCTACCCCTTTTTCTTTTATTAGCTCAGCATTTGTTAAAATTTTTTCAGGGAGATAAGAACCTGTACCTGCTATTTTTGAATATTTCATAAGCCACTATCGGATCGCTTCAATAAAGCAGTCACCTGTTCTTGAATACGGCCGGGGATATTTTTTTTAATTTCTAAGACCGCCGCACTAATTGCGTTATTAAATGCCAAAATATTAGCGCCACCGTGACTTTTAACGACGATTCCTTTCAGTCCAACTAAACTGGCACCATTGTAGTGCTCAGGATCCAAACGCTTGCGTAATCCCTTTAAAACGTGTAACGCCGCCAACCCAGAGAGACGCGAAAACCAATTGCGATTAAATGCTAATTTGATGTAGTAACTTATTAATTTGGCGACGCCTTCTGTCACTTTCAAAGCTACATTTCCCACAAATCCATCACATACAATAACATCGGCAATACCCTGGTAAATCGCATCACCTTCTATATAACCAATGTAATTTATATCGCTTGCTTTTAACATTTCTGCTGCTTTTTTTACCTGTTCGTTACCTTTAATTTCTTCAGAACCAATATTAAGCAAGGCCACACGAGGATGGGTAATATTATCGACTGATTCACTTAATACGGAACCCATTACCGCAAATTGAAATAGACATTCGGACTGTGAGTTAACATTTGCGCCCAAGTCTAACACACGCACTTTCCTGTCTTCTTTCATCGTAGGCAGCACCGCCGAGATAGCAGGCCTATCAATACCTGGCAAGGTCTTTAATACAAAACGTGCGGTTGCCATGAGTGCACCGGTATTCCCCGCACTCACACAGGCTTGCGCCGCACCTTCCTTGACAAGATTAATCGCTACACGCATGGAAGAATCTTTTTTCTTGCGCAAAGCCAAGGCAGGCGACTCATCCATACCAACGACCTCTGAAGCAGGATAAAGTTTCAGACGATTACCATGCGCCCTACGCTGATTGAGCTGTTGGTTCAACTCACTCAAATCACCGACCAGTGCAATGGTAAGGGCAGGATCGGCTTGGAGAGCCATCAATGCAGCGGGAACGGTCACAGAGAGCCCGTAGTCGCCCCCCATGGCGTCGATTGCAAGTGTGTAAAGGGACAAGAGAACTATTCCTTATCCTTCAACACCTTTTTTCCACGATAGTAACCGTCTTTAGTGATATGGTGGCGTAAATGAGTTTCACCAGTCTTCGCATCAATAGCAAGGGTAGGAGAAGTTAAAGCATCATGCGCACGGCGCATACCCCGTCGTGAACGAGATTTGCGTGATTTTTGCACTGCCATAGAAGGCCCTCTCTTAAAAACAACTCTAAAAAAAGGTATTATGAGGTCTAGGTTTACAAAAAACAACCTCGAGCTTGGCTGCCCCTCTTTTTGAAAACAATCGGTTCAAGTCAATTCAACGTAGTCAAGTTTTTGTATTTTTTTAAAAGCTGTTCTTGGTTCTCTCTGTGCTCAGGGTTGAGCACAATACAGGCGACGGGGCAAACTTGAACACATTGCGCTGCATCAAAATGTCCGACACATTCGGTACACTTATCAGGATTGATTTCATAAATAAACTCGCCTTGTGAAATAGCCTGATTAGGACATTGCGGTTCGCAAACGTCACAGTTGATACAATCATCAGTAATTAACAACGCCATATTATCCTCAAACTAAATTAGACCTCTTTCGAAACGTGGTAATTTAGTCAATTTCATTGTTGAACGCCTGGCTACGGTCCTCATTTACTCGCAGTAAACTCCGGTTCTCGCCAGTCGTTCGCCGCGAACTTGACTCCATTTCTGGGTTTCGAAAGAGGTCTATTCTAGTTTGTTCCTTCAGTGCGCGCGCGACGACGCTGGGAACAAACTGTGTCACATCACCCCCTAAACTGGCAATTTCCCTGACTAAATTAGCGGAAATAAACGAATGCTGTTCTGCGGGGGTTAAAAACAGGGTTTCTAGTTCTGGCATCATATTCCGATTCATACTGGCTAACTGGAATTCATATTCAAAATCCGAAACAGCACGGAGGCCACGTAGAATAACATGTGCTTTATGTTGTTTAGCGCAATCGATTAATAAGCCCTCAAATCCAACCACCTCAACATTCGTTAAATCCTTTAAAGCTTGTTTAGCGAGTTCAATGCGCTTATTTAGAAAAAACAAAGGCGTTTTATTTGGATTTTTAGCAACGGCGACGATGAGCCGTTCAAACAAACGAGCTGCACGCTGTGCTAAATCAAAGTGTCCATTTGTAAGCGGATCAAAGGTACCCGGATAAATGACTGTTGTATTCATACATATTCTCTCAGATCGTCTTTTTTTAGAACCTTTACTAGACACAAGCTATAAAGAGCGTATTCCCAAGAAAAAAGCTAAAAATATAAACGCACCTACCCAGGTATTATTAAAAAAAGCCTTAAAACAACGCTTAGGTTCTCTATCCTTAATTAAATATTGTTGATAAAGTAGTAATCCGCTAGCAAAACTTAAACCTACGTAAAAAAAACTGTTTAATTTAAACCAATAACCCAAGTAAGCCAATAAAACGATAAAGCTAAACTGTAGCACTGCTACGAATAGGCGATCATTTTTGCCTAATAAGAGCGCGGTTGATTTGACCCCTATTTTTTGATCGTCATGCCTGTCTACCATGGCATACATCGTATCATAGCCCAATGGCCATAGGGACGCTGTGATAAAAAGGAGCCAGGCGATAGCAGGGACTTGATTCGTTTGGGCTGCGAACGCCATTGGAATTCCCCAAGAAAAAGCCAACCCTATGACGCCTTGTGGCCAATGCGTAAAACGCTTGGTGTAGGGATAAATAAATGTTAAGACAAGACCAATAAAGGCAAGCTTTATTGTCAAACTATTAAACTGCAGGATTAAGCACAGCGCCAAAAAACATAAAAATAACAATAAACCCAGCGCTTCCTGAAGCGTGACTGCACCTGTTACCAGAGGTCTGTTTTTTGTTCTCTCAACAAAACCATCAAAATTTCTATCGGCGATATCATTAGCCACACAGCCAAGCCCGCGCATTAAAAACGTACCTACCGTGAATAAAATAACCAGTTTGAATGATGGATGACCATTTCCTGCCAACCATACAGCCCATAGCGTAGGCCATAAAAGCAAAACACTACCGACAGGACGATGTAGTCTAAGCAGATGAGCATAAGCGCGGAAACGATAGTGCTGGTTCATAAAAGGTATTGTATAATGAGCGCCGTGTAGTTTGAAGTAGTTGAGTACTCGGCATTCACAAGAGAATCGAATCCAGATGCCACCCAGCGTGAGATAGCTGGCAGCGGTTTAAAAAAAACCCGTGCTTACTAAACAAGGAGTGTGAGCTATGCGTAAAACAATGTGGAGCAAGATCTTATTTATTTTTTTCTGTAGTTTTCCAATTTTGGTCAGTGCTTCTATTCCTGGATTTTATATTTTAGGCCAAATGGGCTACGGTGATACTCAGGCTCAGGCTTCCAATGCCGCTGCACTTTCCATCAACGATAAAATAGTCCTTACAGGTCGTGTAGCAGGCGGTTATCAATTCAACCAAAATTTAGCGGCTGAGATTGGCTATATGCGCTTTTCTGACGTTCAATTTTCTGGCGTTGGCGGAGTTCCTGGACAAAACGTTTCTTTAAGAGAGAAAGCTATCGATTTTATGTCGAAATTCATGTTGCCCCTGTCCAATAACTTTAATGTTTATGGTAAATTGGGTTTGGCTTATCTCAAAACGAATGGTTCGGCATTTGTAAACGGAAACTCCTATTTGTCTTACTCTGACTGTTGGGATCCTGCATTAGGTTTAGGATTGAGTTATGATATAACACCTGACGTATTGGTTGATTTAGCTTGGATGCGTCTACAAAGCTTGGGCGGAAATCATCCTATCCCAAGCGCTGATTTTTATTCCTTAGGGCTCGCTTACTATTTCGGATAATAAAAATTTAATGCGTCATTACAAAGATTAGAGAGCAACTGAGTCTGTTTTATAAGTACACAGTAGACTTCTTTCGAAACTCAGAAATTTAGTCAAGTTCGCGACGAACGACTGGCGAGGACCGGAGTTTACTGCGGGTAAATGAGGACCGTAGCCAGGCGTTCAACAATGAAATTGACTAAATTACCACGTTACTCAGAAATTTAGTCAAGTTCGCGGCGAACGACTGGCGAGGACCGGAGTTTACTGCGGGTAAATGAGGACCGTAGCCAGGCGTTCAACAATGAAATTGACTAAATTACCACGTTTCGAAAGAGGTCTAGTCTGTCTAGGTTACAATTCCAATCTTGTAGGAGCACACCATGCTAAAAAAAATTTCGACCACTGCTTTATTGCTAGGAATTTCTGCTGTCGCACTCTCTCAAGCGGCGCACGCTGAAATGCCTGGGTTTTATGCCGGCGCGCAGCTAGGGTATGGGAACACCCATATTAATACCAGTAATCTTGTCACAGTGCACAACGGTTCTTCGTCGATTGCTTTGCCAGGACTAAATAAAATCGCCTTAGCTTATCGACTCAGTTTTGGATATCAATTTAATCGCAGTTTAGCTGTTGAATTTGGTTACCGGCGTTTCAGTAATACGGACATAAACGCAGGTGACGGCGCTAATTATTATGCAAGCGCCTCCAGCCAAGAAAGAGCTTTTGATTTGGTTGGTAAAAGCATTTTACCGCTCACGAATCGACTCAGCATTTATGGAAGATGGGGTATTGCGTATGTAAAACCTAATGCTCACGGATACGCTGTTCTCAAAGGCAGTTATACCGCCTCAACCGCTCGCTATTCAAACACCCTAGAACCTACCTTTGGTTTAGGAATCAGCTATGCGCTGAAACCTAATGTACCCATTGACTTTTCCTGGAACCGTATCCAAAAAACAGGCGCTAATAATCACGCACCTAGCAGTGATTATTATGCGCTCGGTGTTAGCTATTATTTTGGATAGCTAAAAAAAATAGTATTTGGTATTGTTTCTTCAATGCGGTAAACATTTATTAGACCTCTTTCGAAACGTGGTAATGTAGTCAATTTCATTGTTGAACATCTGGCTACGATCCTCATTTACTCGCAGTAAACTCCGGTCCTCGCCAGTCGTTCGTCGCGAACTCGACTACATTTCTGAGTTTCGAAAGAAGTCTATTAGACCTCTTTCGAAACGTGGTAATGTAGTCAATTTCATTGTTGAACATCTGGCTACGGTCCTCATTTACTCGCAGTAAACTCCGGTCCTCGCCAGTCGTTCGTCGCGAACTCGACTACATTTCTGAGTTTCGAAAGAGGTCTATTATTATTTTAGACAAATTTTTTGTAATTTTTTCATTATTAAAACCAAATAGGTCATTTACTTAATAAAAAAATTAGTAATATCGCACGTTAACTATTATTACTCTCTCTTGACATGTCTTGACAAGCGATTTGCTTGACGTTTTAATACACCCTCGTTTAACTAGTTAACCCCTTAGGAGAGAATAACAAATGCTTAAAAAAGTACTCACAACGGCTGTGCTCGGTGTTTCTGCACTAAGCGTTATAGCGGCCAATGCCGCTCTTCCTGGCGTGTATATCACTGGCCAACTAGGCTATGCTAAAACTGGTATGCGCGATAAAACAAATCTAAGTGACATGGCGAGGCAATCGGGGCTGAGTGTAACAACTAGCAGCACGGATAATTTATCCAATGATGGTCTAGCCGGCCGTGCAGCCATTGGTATTCGAGTCACCCCAAATCTTGCGTTTGAAGCAGGCTATTTACAATTAGGTAGAAAAAAGGTTAAGGCGCCCTTCACATACAAAGATGGCGACATAGTAAAGGACTTTTCAGGTTCGTTTAGCTTATCGCAAAATGCCATTGATCTGCTTGCTGTAGGGATATTACCGCTATCTAACGGCTTGAGCTTGATCGGAAAAGTGGGTGCAGCTTATCTAACTACCAATTTAGCGATGACATTTGATCTACCGGTTGCGTCGGCGACAATTCCGACTCCGGGTGTGATTCAGGTTCCAGCTACCGTTAATCCTAACTCAACGATAGCTAGGCATAAAATTGTTCCTGAAGCCGTTATCGGTGTTCGCTATAATATTGCATCAAATGTTTTCGTTGATGCATCCTGGACTCATATCCATCCTTTCGGAAAAAACCGCCCTGGCAACATTAACTTTGTTTCGGCTGGTCTTGGCTATGATTTTGGTTAATGCTTACTTGAATTGACCGATTCACTGAAAAGCCCGGTGTTTGCTGGGCTTTTTTTTATCAAAATGCCCTCCTTTTGGCTTACTTTTTTTACTTAGTTTTAGGTATATTTCATGAAAATGGCGCTAACCGCTTTAGCGTTGCTTGACATTTCGTCTTTTTCTAGGTTAAATGGTGACCAACTTAACTAGTTAAACTCTTTGGAGAACAATAAAATGCTTAAAAAAGTACTTTCGACCGCTGTATTGGGTGTTTCTGCCCTCAGCGTTATGGCGGCTAATGCGGCTGTCCCTGGTGTATATGTCACTGGCCAGCTAGGCTATGCGCTGACAAAACCTAATCTCGGTCTCGTTACACCGGATGGAAAAAAAACCTACAAAAGCGTGTCTAAGTTCAACCATAATTTGGACGGCCGTGTAGCGATTGGTTTAGAATTTAACAAAAATTTTGGAGCTGAAGTAGGTTACTTGCGTCTTGCGAAGCAAAAGCAGAATAGTATCCTATTCACCCCAGCGAGTGGATTTGTAGGCCCTAATCTAGCAGGCTCTGCTTCAATCCAACAAAGTGCTATTGATTTACTTGGAAAAGGTATGATTCCAGTGAATGATCGCTTCAGTCTCTACGCTAAAGCTGGTCTCGCCTATATGATAACCCGCATAGATGGCCAGTATAAATCTGCAGATGAACAATTAATTCCTATTGACAATAAAACAGCAGGCGTTGCTGAACACAAATTCGCGCCTGAAGTTGCTATTGGTGCCAGCTATAACGTTACACAAAACGTTTTTGTTGACACTTCCTTGACCCATATACAACCATTAGGAAAAAACCGTCCTAACAACATTGACTCTCTTGCCATCGGTCTTGGCTATAAATTTGGTTAATTTTGATTAATCTGATTTTAGTTTAAGGTTACAAGTCAAAAGCCCGGAAATTTCCGGGCTTTCTATTTATAGACCACGGAAAAAATGGAAATTCTTAAGGGAACCTCTAGAAATTATAAATTTTGCTTCAAGACGAAGCACGGTATATTAGACTTTTTTCGAAACTCAGAAATTTATAAAACTGCCCTTAACCATCTCTACCATTTTTTTCAACAGAAAAACTAGGCTTTTTCCCCAAAACAAGTTTTAAAAACTCTCCCGTATAAGAGGCTGGATTCTTGGCGACTTGTTCGGGTGTCCCGGCACAAACAACATTACCCCCTTTACTGCCACCTTCAGGGCCTAGATCAATAATCCAATCGGCGGTTTTGATGACATCCAAATTATGTTCAATCACTACCACGGTATTGCCACGATCACGTAAACGATATAACACCTTTAAAAGCTGTTCAATATCATAAAAATGTAAACCCGTTGTGGGCTCATCAAGAATATAGAGCGTTCGCCCCGTGTCTCGTTTACTAAGCTCTTTTGCTAGTTTAACCCGCTGGGCTTCCCCTCCTGATAGAGTTGGCGCGCTCTGGCCTAGATGGATATAGGCCAGACCCACTTCAATCAATGAGGCCAACTTTCTGGCTAGTGCTGGAATAGGGTTAAAGAATACATGGGCTTCTTCTACAGTCATTGTCAGAATTTGATGAATTGTTTTCCCTTTATATTGAATTTCTAAGGTTTCACGGTTGTAGCGTTGTCCTTTACAAACATCGCATTGCACATGGATATCTGCCAAAAAATGCATTTCAACTTTCAGCTCGCCATCCCCTTCGCAGGCCTCGCAGCGTCCTCCTTTCACATTGAAGCTGAACCGACCTGGCGTATAGCCACGTGAACGTGCTTCAGGAGTAGCCGCGAATAATTCCCGTATCAACGTAAACAAACCTACATAGGTAGCTGGATTAGAACGTGGTGTACGACCAATGGGGCTTTGATCGATATCGATCACCTTATCCAGCTGCTCTAAACCAGTAATTTCACTAAAAGGGGCCGCTTGAACCAATGTAGCAGCGTTTAATTTCCTGGCCGCAATAGGATAGAGGGTATCGTTAATTAACGTGGATTTTCCAGAGCCTGAAACGCCAGTAATACAAGTCATGAGACCTAAGGGAATTTCAACATGGATACCTTTTAAGTTGTTCCCCGAAGCACCGGTTAACTTTAGTAAATGCTCGGGGTCTAGCTTATGACGCTGTTTAGGACACTCAATACGACGTTCGCCTGAAAGATACTGGCCTGTTAATGACTCAGGATTACGCATGATCGCGGCAGGAGAACCTTGAGCAACCACTTGTCCACCATGTATCCCTGCTCCCGGCCCCATATCAATAACGTGATCTGCATGACGTATAGCATCCTCATCATGCTCAACAAGGATCACGGTATTACCCAAGTCACGTAAACGCAACAAGGTACTTAGCAATCTTCCATTATCGCGCTGGTGCAATCCTATGGAAGGCTCATCTAAAATATACATCACACCTACTAGACCCGAGCCAATTTGACTAGCCAGTCGTATGCGCTGAGATTCGCCGCCGGACAAGGTATCTGCGCTACGATCTAACGATAAATAGGCTAGACCCACATCGATTAAAAAATTCAAGCGTTCAACAATCTCTTTCTTTAATCGATTAGCAATCTCAGCGCGTTGTCCTGACAACGCTAATTTTTCAAAACTTACCTTTAAGTTATCAATAGGCAATGCAACCCATTCGGCAATTGATTTATCACCGACAAAAACGTGACGCGCCGCTTCTTTTAAGCGTGTACCTTTGCACGCTAAACAAGGCTTTAAAGCCAAATAAGGCGCCAACTCTTCTCGTATCATCTGCGATTCAGTTTCCTGATAACGGCGTTGCATCATCGGAATAATGCCTTCAAAAGGCTTCTTTTTATTATAGGTATATCCTTTTTCTGTTTTGAAATGAAAATCAATCTCTTCTTTTCCACTACCATATAGAACAATTTTCTGGATAGTTTTAGGAAGCCTATTAAAAGGCTTATCCAGCGAAAACTGGTAATGCTTAGCTAAAATCGTTAATAGGGAAAAGTAATAAGGATTCTGTGAACTCCAATTCCGAATAGCACCTTTTGCTAAGCTTGCTGTAGCTTGCGATAATATTTTTTCCTTATCAAAAATTTGTTCATAGCCAATACCATCACATTGAGGACAAGCACCCGCCGGATTATTAAATGAAAATAATCGAGGCTCTAGTTCACTGATGCTATAACCACACTGCGGACAAGCAAAACGCTCCGAAAAAACTAATTCTTCCACCTTTTTTTTCGGGAGATCCTGTTGCAGCACAGCAATAACCAAACCTTGGCTTAATGCCGTGGCTGTTGCCAAGGATTCGCTTAAACGCAGCCGATTGTCGGGTTTTATTTTTATCCTATCTACCACAACTTCAATACTGTGTTTTTGTTTCGCATTTAACGAAACAACCTGGTCGAGCTCCTGTAATTTTCCATTAATACGCACACGGGTGTAGCCTTGGCTACGTAACTGATCAAATAATTGCTTATATTCACCTTTTCGTCCCTGAACTACTGGAGCTAATACCAACAGGCGCGTTTCTAAAGGAAAAGCCATTAGCGTATCCACCATTTGGCTAATACTCTGCGCTGCCAAACTGCTACCGTGCTTAGGACAACGCGGCTCTCCTACCCTCGCAAATAATACTCGCAGATAATCATAAATTTCCGTTACCGTTCCTACGGTAGAACGCGGATTATGAGAGCTTGATTTTTGATCAATAGCAATAGCCGGAGACAGTCCTTCAATATGATCGACATCTGGCTTTTCCATCATAGACAGGAACTGTCGTGCATAAGAAGATAAAGATTCAACATAACGGCGCTGGCCTTCTGCATAGAGCGTATCAAACGCTAAAGAGGATTTCCCGGAACCTGACAAGCCAGTCACGACCACCAATTGGCCACGTGGAATATCGATATCGATATTCTGCAAGTTATGCGTGCGAGCGCCACGAATTTGAATAATGTTCATAGAGTGTGCATCTACGTCAGTCAAGTTTGGAATGGATCGGCGAGCGGTCCCGTTAAACCCTGCACTATAACCTCGAAAATTCTGAAAAGAAACCTCTAATAAAATACGCTTTTTTGCTTTCCTTTTTTATCAACAAGAATTAGAATTCAGAATTAGGTAGGTAATCATATAGGAAGCGTAAAATGGCGAGAGGCGTTAATAAAGTAATATTAATAGGTAATTTAGGCGCTGACCCTGAAGTTCGCCATATGCCAAACGGTTCGGCTGTGGCGACTATTAATATAGCCACGAGTGAAGCATGGAAGGATAAGCAGACGGGTGAACAACAGGATCGTACAGAATGGCATCGCGTGGTCCTCTTTCAGCGTCTTGCTGAAATTGCAGGTGAATATCTGAAAAAGGGCTCTAAAGTCTATATTGAAGGACGTCTGCAAACCCGTAAATGGCAAGATAAAACAACTGGGAAGGATCGATACATGACTGAAATTATTACAAATGACTTGCAAATGCTAGACGGTCGTGGAACCGCTCATACAGAGACATCCTTTACCCCAAACGCGTTTCAATCACAGCAACCCTCACGCGAAGCTAACAAACTTGAGGAAATGGCAGAAACCTTTGACGATGATATCCCTTTTTAGGGATATTTTTTATTGCTCACTTAATTAGACCTCTTTCGAAACTCAGAAATGTAGTCAAGTTCGCGGCGAACGACTGGCGAGGACCGGAGTTTACTACGGGTAAATGAGGACCGTAGCCAGGCGTTCAACAATGAAATTGACTAAATTACCACGTTTCG
>Ga0210402_10000298_pt1 | contig 56731 bp, 49 predicted proteins | sample IncBWC7MmetaG_FD_161055 | JGI IMG/M metagenome (GOLD analysis project Ga0210402, IMG submission 161055) | Forest soil microbial communities from Barre Woods Harvard Forest LTER site, Petersham, Massachusetts, United States - Inc-BW-C-7-M | ecosystem: Environmental > Terrestrial > Soil >... | reverse complement strand
CCCATCATCTCTCCGCCGCCTTCCACGCCATGCGCGCCGCGGTGCCGGGCATGAAGACGCGCAAATGGGGCCGCATCATCAACACCGCCTCCGCCCATGCGCTGGTCGCCTCGCCTTTCAAGTCGGCCTATGTCTCGGCCAAGCACGGCATCGCCGGGCTGACCAAGACGGTGGCGCTGGAAACCGCCACCTTCGGCATCACCGTCAATGCCATCTGCCCCGGCTATGTCTGGACACCGCTGGTGGAAAAACAGATTCCCGACACCATGGCGGCGCGAAACCTCACCCGCGAGCAGGTGATCAAGGATGTGCTGCTGGCCGCCCAGCCGACCAAGGAATTCGTCACGGTGGAGGAGATCGCGGGGTTGGCGCTTTATCTGACATCCGATCTCGCCCGCTCCATCACCGGCGCCATACTGGCGATAGATGGTGGCTGGACTGCAGCGTAGAAGCTGAGCATTCCAGCATGTTTTGCGCTGTCCACTGACACTTTGCGACAATCATATTATTTTCGCCGCAAATGGTTCAGCCGGGGTTCATGCGCCGCGCCCCTATCATGGCATCATAGTTTTCATTGAAAGGAAAACGCCATGAAGAAGACACTCTCTTTCGCTCTCGCCCTGACGCTGCTGGCGGGCACCGGCTCGGCCTTCGCCCAGGGTTATGACAATCGCGACCGCAATGCGCCGCCCGTCACAAACCAGCAGCGCCCGGATGATCGCAATATGAGCGATCACAACCAGGGCAACACGCAGCAGCGCTCTGACGATCATGACCGCAACAACGACCGTGACATGTCGATGCGCGGTCCCCGCCACCCCGACTGGCGCCAGGGCGGTCATATCGCCCGCGATGATTGGGGCCGCGGCGTCCATGTCGATTATCGCGCCCATCACCTGCGCCGGCCGCCGCGCGGTTATGAATGGCGCCAGGTGGACGGCAACTTCGTCCTCGCCGCCGCCGCCACGGGCCTGATCGCCTCGATCATCCTGAACGCTCACTAAAACTGCCTGAAAAAAGAAAAACGGCGCTCCTCGCGGGGCGCCGTTTTTCTTTGCAGAATTCGATTGCGGCGGATAAAAATGTTGACGATACAAAGCTTCATCCGTCCACCCCTTGTTCCTGCTATCATCCCAATTACGGCAGGGACGCAGGGGAGCGCCATGAAAAGGCATGTGGCATTGGGTGAAATTCATCTGGATCAGCAGTTGCAGGGGCGAAGACGTCACACTTTTGTGACATAGTTTGACGCCAAGAGGGCAACCGGACGCACGCGGGAATCGCAGCACATGTCGACCAATGGACCAGGTTTCGCTGACGGCCCCGGTCAGTCGCGCGCCGCTTCAGCAGCCTCTCCAGCGCCACGCCGGTATGCCTGCGGCCACTCAACACTCGAAATCAAGGACGGCATTTGGCATTTGCGCATGCAAGAACCCGGCTACCGTGAAAGCGGTCTGGTTATCGGACGGTTATTGTCCATGGCCAAATATCCCGCCATAGGCTTTTTCAGGAGCTGGAGGGCGGGCTGCCTCGTCACCCTCCTCTATGCCGTCACCAGGCGACATTTCGCCTCCATCCGGATTCCGGAACGCTATATCGAGGAACTGCGTGGCTATGCCGATGGCAGCGGCCTTTCCTACCGGACGCTGTTTTTCATGAATTTCGTGTTCGACGTCCTCAAGAAATACGGCTTTCATTGCTCTTCGGTAGCGATCACGGAAGAGGGAGCGACGCTGGTTGGGAGAAACACGGACCTCATTCCATGGATCGCAAAGGCGGCCCTCCGCTGGTTTCCGCCGATCGTGCTCGACATCCGCGTGCCGGGTAAGCTGCGTTATGTGCACGTAACGCCGGGGCTCTTTCTCGGCGTACTGAGCGGGTTTAACGAGCGCGGGATAGCGATGATGTCCCATCAGATCGCCGCGACCAGGGAAAAATCCGTCCCCGGCACGCTTGCCACGCCGTTGCTGCAACGCATGATCCTGGAAGAGGCGACCGATATGGCGCATGCGGAAGCGGTCATCCAGGCCAATCCCGTCCAGCGCTGTGTCAGCGACCTGGTGACGTCGCGCGACGAAGGCCTGAGCTGCATCTACGAAATCACGCCGGAGGCCGTCAAGCGCATCCCTGCAAGTGGACCCTCCCAATGCTGCGCCACCCATTTCAAGGACCTGGAACTGGCCCGCCTGCAGCGGCATAAAACAACCGTCAGCGAGGGCCGCCTCTCGCTGATGACCGCGCTCGCCGCCAAGACCCGCGCCATACCGGCGGAAGTCATCGCGATGCTGAGGAATTACGACAATGGCCTGGCGCACCTGAAGTCGGGATCTTCGCCGACCAATGAGGGAACCTACCAAAGCATGGTCTTCGACGTCACCGGAGGGCGGGTCTTCGTGTCGGACGGCACACAGCTGCCGGTATCGCTGACCGGCAAATACCGGGAAATTGTTCTTGATGACGCGTGAGGAGTTCAGCAAACGCCTCGCGCGCGCTATTATCATCGACCGGGCCATATCGGGGAGCACGTCCATCGTCGGGCGTGTCGCGCGCGAACGTACGGAGGAAAATTACCGGTTCGCCAGTAATTTTGTGGCGGGCAAGCGATTGCTCGACATTGGCGGGGGCACGGGCATCGGCCATGATTGTCTCCTGGCGCGCGGTGCGGCGTCCATCCTTTCGCTCGACCAGCACGTCGCTTCGACGATACAAGAAGGCAATTCGCGCCTGCGCTCCGTTCGCGGCGATTTTCTGGCCACGCCGCTTTCCGAGGGATCGTTTGACGTGATCATCTGCCTCGGGACACTCTTCTATCTCGCCGACAGCGACGCCGCGCTGGCGAAAATGTACCGGCTGTTGGCGCCCGGCGGGATGCTCATCATCAACTGTATCAATCAGCAGCTTGTTCGCCGCTATTTCGGCATGAAGCTGGAAGAGATCGATGAGAAGTTCTCGGCCGCCTATGACGAAGCCGGATTGCGCGTCCTCCTCAGGCGTCATTTCAGGGCCGAACCGACATTGTACGTCCAGCAGCCGGTTCCGGTTTCCCGAACCCTGTCTGGCACACTTGCTTTCTGGCTGATGCCCCTGACGTGGCCGCTGCGCCGGCATCCCGTTATGATCAAGCCGCCGGGCACGGAAGGGATGTACCTCTATGCCGTCGTGAGCAAAAAAGGCTGACATGCTTGCTGAAATCACCAGGCTCATAGCGGCTTACAAATACTGGGCCATTCTTCCGTTCGCGCTTTTCGAAGCCCCCCTGATGAGCATCGTCATCGGTTTCTTCGCCGCAACAGGACAATTGAGCCTGCCTCTGTCATTCGGCATCGTCGTTGGCGGCGATTTTGTCGGTGATACGGCTCTTTACGTCCTGGGCCGCTGGGGCCGCCCCCTGTTCGGGAAAATCGGATGGCGTCTGAATCTCTCGCCTCGGCGCGTGCAAACTGTCCTTGAATATTTCGGACTGCGCGCTCGGCGCGCCATTGTCATCTCAAAACTCGTGCACGGCGCCGGTTTCACCGGTCTAGTTGTGGCGGGCAGCATCAAGGTGCCCTACCGCCGGTTTGCCTTCACCTGCCTCGCCGTCACACTCGCTCAGTCAGCGCTGCTGGTCGCGGTCGGCATGCTTTCCGGCCGGGCGTATGAGTCATTCGCGGATTACCTTGGCTATTTCAATATCGTCGCAACGGCCATTCTGCTGCTGATCATTTTTGTTTTTTACAGATCGCTCCTGAAGAGGATCGGCCCGGACGACATCAGGGATTGATTAAAGGGCGATCGGATTCCCGGCGGGACGGATCGGGCGCGGCATGAAATTGCCGCCGCAATTGGGGCAGATGCCCTTGAGTATTGTGTCCACGCAGGTCGCACAGAAGGTGCACTCATAGGCGCAGATTCGCGCCTCGGCGCTCTCCGGCGGCAAGTCGCGGTTACAGCATTCGCAATTGGGACGCAGTTCCAGCATGCAGATATCCTAACGGCTTATGCCCCGCTTTTCACCCAAAGCGGGCCCGCGCTGCGGCACTCTATCGGACGCTGTCGGCCGATCGCGGCATTTGAGGCTGCGCCCGTATGGTGCGGTACGCCGGAAGCATGACCGTCACCGTCGTGCCTTTATGCTCCACGCTCTTCAGCCCGATTTCACCGCCATGGGCATGGATCAGCCCTCGCGCGATGGAAAGACCCAGGCCCGTGCCGCCTTCCTTGGGCACATGAGCGTGGCGGCCCTGGCGGAATTTCTCGAAGACCTTGGCCTGGTCCTCTGGCGCAATACCGACGCCGGTATCGGAGACGCCGAAAACGACGCGCCCGTCCGCTGTCGGACGGGCAAATGCCGTCACCAAGCCGCCGGGCAGGGTGAATTTAAGCGCGTTGGACAAGAGGTTGAGCAGGACCTGGTTGAGCGCCCGTTCGTCGGCGCGCACGGCCGGAAGGCCGGTCTCGGCCGCGCAGATCAGCGTACAGCCTCCTTCCTGGGCACGGTGCTGCAGTAGGGCGACGGCTTCGGCGATGACGGCATCCAGCGCCACCTCGCGTTCGATCAACATGAAGCTGCCGGCTTCGATCTTGGCGAGATCCAGAATGTCGTTGATCAGCGTCAGCAGATGCATGCCGGAACGATGAATCAAGCCGGCATATTCGATATTGCGGTTGATGTCGTCACCCAGGATCCGGCTCTTGATGATCTCGGAAAAGCCGATGATCGCGTTGAGGGGCGTGCGCAATTCATGGCTCATATTGGCCAGGAATTGCGATTTGGATTGATTGGCCAGTTCGGCTTCCGCGCGCCTCTGCTCGGCCACCTGTCTGGCGGCCGCCAGGTCGCAGATCAGGACGTTCTTTGCCTCGATCAGGTTGCGTTGCTGGACCAGCAGATTGCTGTTCTCGTAACTCAGAAGCAAAGTGGTTGTCGCAGTGGCATGAACCTGGTGCAGAATGAAAACCAGGGGCACGAGATAAACAATGATGACAAGCGCGAAGGCTTCATACTCCAGGGTGCCACCAAGGAGCGCCGCGCCGAAAAACCCGGACCCGATGATGGCGAAGACGGTCAGGGAAAGCGGCCGACAGGGCCCGAAGAGGGGCACGACGGCGCTCACCGAACAGCCCAGCGCCATAATGATCATGCAATGGTTGAGGTCGCTTCCGGGCAGCCACAGGAAGTAGGCCAGGGATGTCCAGGCCGCGGCGCACGAAGCATGGGAGAGGCAGAAGAGCCGTTGCCATTGCGCGGCCGAAAAGGTGCCGGAGGCCGGCCGTGCCAGAAAGCGGCGGTCCGTGAAAGCCGCCGGGATGCCGCCGGCGAACACCAGGGCAATCCAGAATGCCAGCCTGGGCCAGGCAACCCAGTGGGAAAAAGTCAGGGCAAGCGCGATGGCGATCGCCCGTTGCATCCACTCACGCGCCTTCATGCTCTGCAGGACGAGCTCAAGCTGGCCGAACGCGAGTTGCGAAGCGCGTTCGACGCTGAGGACGGCTTTTGCGTCTGCCCGAGCGTTCATGGCGAGGCTTGGTATTCCCCCGGATTTACCTTGCCGGAGAGATAGGCGCGCCTTGTAACCGTCCGATGTCCCGCATATTTCCGAATGTAACGGGGTGAGGCGGAACCCAGCGCGCCGGCAGGCGATCGGCCGCCGAACCTCCTCTCGTCTGGAGCAGGGCTGGAATCCCGGAATTCCGCCCAAAACCAGACTGTTTTTTTGCACATTCCACCGATTCTCCACGGTGGCAGCCTTTTGTCCGGAAGCAAGGCCAAGGGGGCCTCAAACCCGGCATATCGCTCGCCAGTGAATGTCCGCTATTGGCGCAAGGCGGAAAAACGAACCCTGCGAAAATGGCCAGGCCATTGGCGCCACAGCCATTTCCACCGCCAAAGCCCCATCTGGATCGGACATCGGCGAGGCTGTAGTCTCACCCCCCGCTGGCATAAAAAAATCGTCAGCCAAAATTCCTGGGGAGGAAACATCATGAAAATAACATTTCGGATGGCTTTGTTGTCCACGGCTCTGGTGCTATGCGCACCGGCGATTTTCGCGCAGGAAATCACAAACGCATCTCCACCCTTCGCGCGGACCGACAATTATCTCAAATTGCCGAACGGCCGCCACATGGGATCGACCAGCAGTGTCGCCGGCGACAGCCATGGCAATATCTGGCTGGCGGAGCGGTGCGGCGCCAATGATTGCGCCGGCAGTCCGCTGGACCCAGTGTTGGAGTTCGATCCCCAGGGCAATTTCATCAAGGCCTTCGGCGCGGGAAAACTCCTGTTCCCGCACTTTATCTTCATCGACAAGCAGGATCACATCTGGGTCGTCGATGGCCATAATGACGGCAAGATCGGCGACGACGTGCTGGAATTTGACCAGAGCGGCAAGGTCTTGATGACCCTGGGCAAGCCCGGCGTGGCCGGCAACGATGAGCAGACGTTCCATGAACCCAGCGCAGTGCTGGTTGCGCCGAACGGCAATATTTTCGTGGCGGACGGTCACACCCAGGACAAGGGCAATGCCCGTATCGTGAAACTCGATCCGAAAGGCAAATTCCTGGCGCAATGGGGCGAACATGGCAGCAAGCCCGGCCAGCTGGATATCCCGCATTGCCTGGCGATGGACAGCCAGGGCCGCCTCTTCGTCGGCGACCGCGGCAACAACCGCATGGATATTTTCGACCAGAACGGCAAGTTCATCGCATCCTGGAGCCAGTTTGGCCGTCCCAGCGGCTGCTACATTGACGGCCATGACAATCTTTATGTCGCCGATTCCGAATCGCATCTTGGCCATCATCCCGGCTGGATGCGCGGCGTGCGCATCGGCAGCGTCAAGGACGGGATCATGACCGCTTTCATCCCCGACGATCCCGATGTGAACCCGGAAAAAATGGGCACCAGCAATGGCGAAGGCATCTGGGTCGACAACAACAGTGTTATTTATGATGCCGAAGTGGGGCAGAAGGCGGTGGTGCGCTACGCGCCGAGTGCAAAAAGCTAGCGCGGCTTTTTCGGTCGGTCGCTAATGGTGTTCCGCTAAATCCGCGGGCCGCTTGTCATTGGGCGCGCAAGAAGCGCCGGGCGGCCAGCTTCACCCAGGGCGTCGCATGAAAGATGCTCATCAATACGTACATTAAGGCCATCCCGTTCAGCGGCGATGCCGCTGGCATCGCCGAGCAGATCATCTCTGGCCTGCCAAAGAGACCAGTATAGACCGCCATTATCCCGAATGCGGGTGTGGCTGCGAAGGACAGCCAGCCGGCGATGCCGTTGGCGGTCCCATCATCGCAGCAGGACGGAGCGGTCCCCATTCGCATAGGCTTTACGCGCTCTTGCTGTATTCGTCATGGCGGACCCACCAGGGACCCTTCTCGTTGCGGCCTTTGGGCGCGCGGTCAAGCCACTGATACATGCCCCAAAGCCCATCCAGCCCGCGCCCATAGGTGGAATAGGTGTGATAGACCACACCGTCTTCCAGCGCGAACGCGCTCATGCCAGGCCTCTCGCGAAGGTACGTCGCCGGATCGGTTCCACTCATCGCCGCGTGTGTGGCGGCCCCGCCGCCGGCGGCCGGTTCCCGAACCATTGGCGCTTCGTGCCGGTAATTATACTCGATGCCCTGCTGGCGTTGTTGCGTCTCGGTGAAGCCAACGCTGAAGTTGGGATTGAAATCGCCGCCAAACGAAGACGCCCAGGGGAACGTCCATCCCATCCGGGTTTTGTACGCCTGCAGCTGCTTAAACGGCGCGCGCGACACCGCCCAAAGCATCACGTCATGGTTCGCCAGATGGACCGCGAAGCCGTTGAAGCCGTCGGCGATCGCCGAGCAGGAGGGGCATCCGGCCTTGTAATCCGGCCCGAACATGAAGTGATAGACAAGCAGCTGCGAGCGGCCCTTGAAAAGATCTTTCAGCGAGGCGCCGCCTTCATCGGTATCGAAGCGGTATTCCTTGCCGATCTTGATCCAGGGCAGCGCCTGGCGCTGCTGCGCCACCTTATCGCTCAAATGGGTGAGATCCTTTTCTGCTTTCAAGAGCGCCATGCGCGCCTTCAACCATTCCTCGCGGGTTGCGACCGGATGATCCATTTTAAGCCTCCTGTTTCTACTGCTGATCGGTCCGCTGGTCGACATGCGCGGCGAAGGCCTGCATCTGTCTTGTCCAGCCGCCGCCGACGCCGGCCGCGACCTTGGCCGCCTCGCTGCCGAAGCGTTCCAGATTGCGATGCTCCAAGAGGACGTCGGTGCCGCCCGACGCATTGGCCATGAAAGTCAGTTCGACCTCGGTCAGGACATCGGGATTGTATTTGAACGTGGCATCGAAGCCCCAGCCGAGGAGAAGGCGGTAGGGCGGCTCGTAAGCCAGCACTCTTCCCCATTCCGATTCCTTGCCCTCGGCATCGCGCTCATACCAGCGCCCGCCCGCCCTGGGTTCGAGCACCATGGCGACGAACGGCTTCTCGCCGTCGCAGGTTCTCCACCATTCGGTCATGTGGTTGAAGAAAAGCTCGAAGGCGCGTGCGGGCTTGGCCTTGACACTCACCTTGCTGATGACGGGGGCAACGCTCATTCCGAATCCCTTTCCTGTTGTTCGACATAACGCGCGAAATTGTCCAAGGCGCCGGCCCAGAAACGCTCCAGCCACTCGCGCATCGCGCCGATGCCGCGCGGATCGAGCTGGTAGATGCGCCGTGTGCCCTCGGAGATGTCCTTCACCAAGCCGGCCTCCTTGAGGATTTTGAGGTGCTGCGACACCGCCGAGCGGGTCACCGGCAGCCCCTGCGAGAGTTCGCCGACCGGCAGCGGTTTCTCCGCCAGGCGCTCGAAGATGGCGCGGCGGGTGGGATCGCCCAGGGCGGAGAGTGCGTTGAGAGCCTGTTTTCGGTTAGCCATAACTAACCGTTAGTGCATACTTACGCTTATGTCAACACCCTTGTTGGGGCGGTACCGTCAGACCAGGCCCAGCGAAGGAAAGACAGGCGCAGGGCCATCGCCTGCGCGATGCGACGCTGGCCGCCTGGCGGCAGCTTGTCATTCCTATTTTGCCCGATACGAATGCAATGGCGATATGCAAGCTACGCGACTGGCCGCTTCTGACCCGAAGCGGACATTCCCGTTGAACGTCTGTCCGATGAAATCGGCGGGCAGAACGGGGTCTGTGCGGCCGGCCAGCACGCTGAAAGAAAGGCGCTTTCGGTACGCAATCACACCCCCGGTTGCCAGTGCGGTTCCTGTCTGGCTCAATGGCCTGAAATACAAGGCGGGGTGTCTGAGGAAACGGAAGGCCCGAAATCAGGCACGGGCTGCACATGGGGGGAATCAAATGGCGACTTTGCTTCGCGCACCGAAACACGTGGTCCGGACGCCGGCGGTGGACAGCCGGCGGTGGGACCAATTCGAGCCGCGCGATGGCGACATCGTGATCGGGACATTCGCAAAGTGCGGGACCACCTGGACCCAGCGGATCGTGGACCTGCTGGTGTTCCAGTCGCCCGATGTGAGGCCATTCGCCGAAATCTCGCCATGGCTGGATTCCACGATTTTCAATGCCATCGAGGATGACCTGGCGACGCTGAAGGCGCAGACCCACCGACGCTACATCAAGTCCCACCTTCCGTTCGACGCGCTGCCCGTCTGGGACAACGTCAAATATATCCATGTCGGCCGCGACGGCCGCGACGCGCGGCTGTCCTGGCAGAACCACGAACAGGGATTCAACCCTGAATTCGCCGCGCATGTTGCGGCCCAGGCGATGGCGTTGGCCGCAGAGCGCGGCGAGACGCCGGCCGGACCTCCGCCACCCGCACCAGACGACCCGCGCGAATATCTCATCCAATGGTTCGAGCAGCTCGAAGCCCAGTGCGACGGTTCCGGCCCAACACGGTTTGGCCTGCAGTTCCTCGGCTTCGAGGCCACGTACTGGCATGAGCGCCATCGGCCCAATCTCCTGTTCGTCCACTACAACGATTTGAAAGAGGATTTGACCGGTGAGATGCGGCGGATCTCCGAATTCCTGGACATCGCTACCCCCGAAAGCCTGATGCCGTCGCTGGTCGAAGCGGCTCGTTTCGAGACGATGAAAAAAGATGGCGACGCGCTTTTTCCGAAACTCCAAAAGGTTTTTGACCGGGGCGCAGACAGGTTCATCAACCAGGGTCGCAGCGGACGCTGGCGCGAATATCTGAAAGCCGAGGACATTGCCCGTTACGAGGCCATTATGGAGCGTGCCTGTACGCCTGGGCTTGCAGGCTGGCTGGAAGGCGGCCGCAGGATAGCGGGTGATCCGAAGTCATCGCGCGATTAATTCGCTGCCCGCTCCTGACACGTTCTGATTCCGGCAGACGGGCGAATACCGGCTTGTGATGACAGATGCCCGTAAATCACCCCATGTCTGAATGTCCGCTTTTGACCAAAGCGGGAATTGGAATTCCGGAATTCCGGGCGGGAATTCCGAGGACACTATACCTAATTCGCGCTAGATATTTTGGCTGTACCGGCCCGGCCGGAGCTGTTCGCATCATCTGACCGATGTTTTCGTCTGACGCGGGGCGGCGCGACACTACGCTGCCGCTGGTCGCCGCCGGCGCTCGCCGCTCCTTGTCGTTCATTTCGCGCCTGATAGGCGCGAAATGAATGGTGCCCGAGGTCGGAATCGAACCGACACACCTTGCGGTACCGGATTTTGAGTCCGGCGCGTCTACCAGTTCCACCACTCGGGCATTGGGCGGGAATATAGCGACCCCCTCCTGTTGGTCAAACGCGGGGAATGGCGGGATTTTCCATGCCCTTGCGGGCGCCGCGCGCCCGGGTTTTAGTGGGGCATGAACGCGCCCACCCCCCCCGTCTTCGCTGTTGAAAGCACCGGCCCTCGTACTGATTGGACACGCGAAGAGATCGCGGCCCTGTTCGCCCTGCCCTTTCCCGAATTGATCTACCGGGCGATGGCGGCGCACCGGCGCCATTTCGATTCCCGGCAAGTGCAGATTTCTACCCTGCTTTCGATCAAGACCGGCGGCTGCCCGGAGGACTGCGCCTATTGCCCCCAGGCGGCGCAATACGACACCGGCGTCAAGGCGGAAAAACTGATGGACGTGAAGGCCGTGCTGGCGGACGCGGCCCGCGCCAAGGAGGCGGGAGCTTCGCGCTTCTGCATGGGCGCGGCCTGGCGCAGTCCCAAGGACAAGGATCTGGATGCGGTGTGCGAGATGGTTGCGGGCGTCAAGCGGCTGGGGTTGGAAAGCTGCGTCACCCTGGGCATGCTGAGCGCGCCGCAGGCGCAAAAGCTCAAAGACGCCGGCCTGGACTATTACAACCACAATCTCGACACCTCGCCCGAATATTACCGCCATATCATCAGTACACGGACATATCAGGACCGCCTCGAGACCCTGGAAAATGTGCGAAAATGCGGGCTAAGTGTCTGCTCTGGCGGCATTGTCGGCATGGGCGAATCGGAAGGTGACCGGGTGGGGATGATCCATGCTCTCGCCACCCTCCCGGCCCATCCCCAGTCCGTTCCGATCAATGCCCTGGTGCCGGTGGCGGGCGCGCCCCTGGCGGGATCGCAGGCGCTGGACGGAATCGATTTCGTCCGCACCATCGCGGTGGCGCGCATCACCATGCCCGCATCCGTGGTGCGGCTGTCGGCGGGGCGCGAAGCGATGAGCGTGGAAACCCAGGCGCTGTGTTTTCTGGCCGGGGCCAATTCCATTTTTTATGGTGAAAAACTGCTCACCACGCCGAACCCGCAAACCGCCGCCGACAAGGCCCTGTTTTCCAGGCTGGGACTGACCCCGATGCCGGTAAGAACCCCTTAACCGGCATTTTTTAAGATCGCCGTCAAAGGTTCCGGGCAAGCCATGCGGCACTTCTTCTTTGTTATCGGCATCTTCATCGTGGGCGCGGCGGCGCTGGCCCCGGCGATTGCCTATATCGGGCTGGATCCGATGCCGGGAGATTTCATGATCAACCAGGGCAATTGGCACCTTGCCGTGCCCGTGACCTATTCGCTGTGTGCAAGCCTGGGTTTGGGCCTTTTATATTACTTCGCGAAGCGATAAGAGCCGGGCGCAACCTCGCTTCCGCCGAGTCGCCCTGGTCATGGCCCTTCGCAAGATTTCCCGCGCGCTCCTATCCGTATCCGACAAGAGCGGTCTTGTTGATTTCGCCAGGGGGTTGGCCAGCCATGGCGTGATGCTGATCTCGACCGGCGGCACCGCCAAAGCGCTGCGCGATGCAGGCCTCAGAGTCAGCGACGTTTCCGAGGTCACCAAATTTCCCGAGATGATGGATGGCCGGGTCAAGACCCTGCATCCCAATGTGCATGGCGGGCTGCTGGCGCTGCGCGACAAGCAGGATCACGCCCAGGCGATGAAGGAACATGGCATCGAAGGCATCGACCTGCTGGTCTGCAATCTTTATCCCTTCGAGGCCACGGTGGCGCGGGGCGCCGATTTTGAGACCACCATCGAGAATATTGATATCGGCGGCCCGGCCATGACCCGCTCTGCCGCCAAGAATCACGACTGGGTGACGGTGGTGGTGGATGTCGAGGATTATCAGACGGTGCTGGATGAAATGGCGGCCAACAACGGCGCCACCACGCCTGCCCTGCGGCGCACCCTGGCGCAGCGCGCCTTCGCCCGCACCGCCGCCTATGATGCGGCGGTTTCCAACTGGTTCGCCGGCGAACTGGAAAAGACCGGCGACAAGAATCTGCCCCGCCGGCGCAGCTTTGGCGGCCTGCTCCGCCAGCCCTTGCGCTATGGCGAGAACCCGCATCAGCAAGCGGCTTTTTATGTGGACGGCTCGTTGCGTCCCGGCGTCGCCAGCGCCAAGCAACTCCAGGGCAAGGAGCTTTCCTACAACAACATCAACGACACCGACGCGGCCTATGAACTGGTGGCGGAGTTCGATCCCAAATCCGCGCCCGCCTGCGCCATCATCAAGCACGCCAACCCCTGCGGCGTGGCGTTGGGCACAAGCCTTAAAGACGCCTACCTGAAGGCCCTGGCCTGCGACAGCGTCAGCGCCTTTGGCGGCGTGCTGGCCTTCAACCGCACGCTGGACGGCGAAACGGCGGAGGAAATCTCCAAAATCTTCACCGAAGTGATTATCGCGCCCGACGCCGATGAGGATGCGAGAAGGATACTGGCGCCCAAGAAAAATCTGCGCCTGCTGGTCGCGGGCGGGCTGCCCGATCCCCTGGCCGCCACGCTCACCTATCGCTCGGTGGCGGGCGGTTTCCTGGTTCAGACCCGCGACAATGGCCGCGTCACGCGCGAAAAGCTGAAGGTCGTCACCAAGCGTGAACCAACGGAACGAGAGATTAAGGACATGCTGCTGGCCTTCACCATCGGCAAGCATGTCAAATCCAACGCCATCATTTATGTGAAGGACGGTTCCACCGCCGGCATCGGCGCGGGCCAGATGTCCCGCGTGGACTCGGCGCGCATCGCCGCCCTCAAGGCGCAGGACGCGGCCCGCATTGCGGGCTGGGCGCAGCCCCGCACCGTGGGTTCGTCAGCCGCGTCGGAAGCATTTTTTCCCTTCCCGGACGGGTTGATGGCGGTGGCCGAAGCCGGCGCCACGGCCGTGGCCCAGCCTGGCGGCTCCATGAATGATCAAAAGGTGATTGACGCGGCGGATGAAGCAGGCTTGGCGATGGTTTTCACCGGCATGCGCCACTTCCGGCACTAGTGCGAGGGATTATTTAAAGACCTCGTCCGGGCCGATGCCCCAGATTCTGCTTCTGGAAATCCAGCCGTCAATATCTCCACTGCGGATGTGACAGCCGGTGGCAGTGCAGGTTTTCAGGCCCGCGATGGCGCCGGGATCCGCCAGGCCCACCACCTTGCCGCCGGTAGCGCTGTCGTGAATCGGCACTCTCTCCTTGCCGGTCACCAGCACCGTGCGCTGGTCCGACAGCATGGCGGCGCTCATCCAGCCGGTGGTGCCGTCCGGCGTCTGAACCCGCCGCCAGACATCGAAGCTGGCGGTCACCAGGAAGGGATACCCGCGATGGCGATAGACCCATAAGATCTTGTGCTGGTAGCTGGGACCTTCGCGCAGATAGGCCTCCGCCACACGCTGGCTGACGAAGCGCATTTTACTGGCGTCTGGGGTGGGCGCTGACGTCGCCGCCATAGTGGGAACGGACACCAAAAACAGCAAGAAAACGATCAAGCGCGACATTATTATCCGACGGTTCTTTTCAAGAGATCAAACAATTTCTCATAGTGTCTCTCCGCTTGCTTTTCGTCATAGACGTCGCGGCCGGGGACAGTCCAGCCATGGCGCGCCCCTTCATACACCTCGCTTTGGAACGTGCCGCCCCAGCTTTTCAGTGTCTCCTCCAACGTGGCGATCTGGGCCGGCGTGGCCGTTTGGTCTTCAACCGCATGCGCGAAATAAAGCTCGCCCTTCACCTTTGCGATGCGGGTATGCGGGCTGTCCTGGTCTTCGGTCACCAGGCGGCCGCCATGGAAAGAGGCGGCGGCCGCCACCCGGTCCGGCATCACCGCTGCGGTCCGCAGCGCCATCGCCCCGCTGAAGCAATAGCCCACCACCGCGATCCTGTCGCCGCTGACGTCATTGCGGTTCAGCATGGCGTCCACATAATAGGGCGCGTCTTTTTCCATCGACGCAGACGTCAGCGAACCGAACAAGGCAGGGAGCGCCTTCATCGAACGCTCTTCCCCCATCTGGAATTCGAAATCCAGCAGCGGCAACTTGCCGTAACGGTAAAAAATGTTGGGCATCAGCACGGTGTAACCGGCTTCGGCGATGCGCTTGGCCATGCCCTGCGCGGCGGGGCGGATGCCGAAAAGATCGGTGTAAAACAACAGGCCAGGATGGGGGCCATCCCCCGGCGTATAGACGAAACTCTCTGCGCTTCCTTCTGCCGCTTCGATGGTCGGCTTGTACTCGATCATTTTACGTCTCCCTCTTCCAGTCATAGATTACGGCGTTCCAATATTGCACGCGATGGCTTCCGCTGCGCGCCCAGCCGCGCCGGCGCAATTGCCGCCCGATCATGGCGTTGAAATAACCATGCGCGACCAGCGCCACGGCGCCTCCGTGCATTGCTTTGCCAACCAGTATGTCGGCGGCCCTGATGGCGCGAGTCCGCGCCACGGCGTAATTCTCGATATCCGGATGATAGCCGGCATGCCAGAGCAGCCGCGCCACCACCGCCCATTTCGGCACCCGCATCCGGATTAGCGGAATGCGGGGAGACGCCAGCGGCGCTTCGGCAAACAAGACATCTGCCACCAGCTCGGCGTGGGGCGCCAGCACGCGCGCACTTTCATGGGCGCGCGGCCTCCCGCTGGTGAAGACAAATGTGAGTTCCTTGATCAGATCGGCGATCTCGCGCGGCGGCAGGCTCAAAGGATCCAGGCCCGCCGCTTCATAGGCCGCAATATAGGCCCCGAATTCGCGATGGTTGGCGCGGGGCCTGAGCGGAAGATCTGGCTGGCCGTGACGGATGAGAATGATGCGGGCGCCCCGGGCCGGATCAAGCGGGACGGGATGAGAGGATTGTTGAGACATAGAAGACAAGGATCGCCGTAAAAGCTGCACAAAGCTATGGCACAAGGTTTGGAAAGCCAGTCCGCGCTGGCGGCGATTGCGACTCGTTTCCCCGGAAATTCGTTGAATCTTGTGCCGCTGCCCGGCTGTATCCATGTTTAATTTTGGTTAAGTCGCCCAAATTGACAGCGATATGCACAGCTTTTGTGCAAATACGTGTTGCATTGCAACAACGCCTCGTCAAATCCGCCCAAAATGACACGAAAACCGGCCTTGCGGCACAAATGTCGTATTGTTTCCGCCCCCTCAAGGCCGGATCGTCAGCGCAGTTCAACCGGGCCTCTGGCCGGGAAGACCATGATGGTGTGACCAACAAGGGGATTGAAGATGAAAAATTTGAAGAAACTGGCGCTGGGTTCGATCAGCCTGATCGGTCTTTTCGCCATCGCGCCCGCCGCCTACGCGCAAGATACCTCGGCTCCAGCTCCTGCGGCACCCGCTTCCGCCGCGATGACGACGCCGGCCATGGCAGGTCCGCTTTCCGCCAATCCCAACCCTTTCAGCGTGGATCTGGGCGATAATTTGCTGGGCAAGGTCTATATCGGCGGCGCTGTCTCCGGCATAGCCTATTACCAATCCAACCCGACCAAAGGCGCGCCGGGTGATGTCACGTCCTATATGGACCTCGCCAATGCGCAGGTCACACTGCAAAAGACCGACGGCTGGTTTCAATATTATGTCCAGGCTGGCGAGTACTCCTTTCCGACGATCGGTACGCCTTATTTCAAGAGCAGTCTGGCGACGCCCTCGTCCTTCGGCATTGTGCCGGTTGCCTATATTAAGCTTCAGGGTGATGGCGCGATGGCCGACTGGTCGATCGAGGGCGGCAAGCTGCCCACGCTGACGGGCGATGAGTACAACTTCACTTTCGAAAACATGACTATCGAGCGCGGCCTGTTGTGGAACATCGAACCGGCCATCAGCCGGGGCGTGCAGGTCAATTATGCCGACGGCCCGCTGACCGTCTCGCTGTCGTGGAATGACGGTTATTACTCCAATGTGTTGAATACCCTGTCGGGCCTTGTATCCTATGTCTTCAGCCCCTCGGACACGCTGGCTTTTTCGGCCTCCGGTGACGTGGCAGGTCAGCATTTTTCACTGCTGGATTCGGGCAGCCTGTATGACCTGATTTGGACACACACATCAGGCAACTGGGTGATTAGCCCTTATTTCCAATACAGCACTACGCCCTCCACCGGGAAAATCATCCGCGGCACCACCGAGACTGGCGCGGCGCTGCTGGTCAGTTATTCGGTTGATGACAATTGGAAGCTGGGAAGCCGTTTCGAGTATGAAACTTCCACAGGACACAACTTTGCCAACGCACCGAACATCATTGGATATGGCGCGGGCAGCAACGCCTGGGATCTTACTCTCACGCCGACCTACCAGCTGAAGCAGTGGTTTGCCCGCATGGATCTGAGCTACATCCAAACAGGCTCTGCCACACCCGGCGATGTGTTTGGCAAGAAACTCACCGCGACCGACCAAGAACGCGTGATGCTGGAAACCGGCTTCGTGTTCTGATGGAGCGAGGGGCAGCCTCGCGAATAACGGGTCCGAGCTGTCTTCTATAGAACGCTCTGAACACAGCATCAGGGCCTGTCTGTATCCGGTTTAATCCTGTGCAGGACGCCAAATATTGGTGTCCTGCACAGGATTTGAGCCGAAGCGTGTTGCCTTGCAACAACGCCTCTTCAAGTCCACCCAAGACGACCCAAAACCGGCCTTGCGACGCAAATGTCGTATTGTTTCCGCCGCCTCAAGGCCGGATCGTGGGCGCGGTTCAACCGGGCCTCCCGGCCGGAAGATCATGACGGTGTGACCAACGGATTGAAGATGAAAAATTTGATGAACCTGGCGCTGGGTTCGATCAGCCTGATCGGTCTGTTCGCGGTCGCGCCCGGCGCCTATGCACAAGATGCGGCTGCTGCCGCGCCGTCGGCGCCGGATTGGACGCTGGCCGGCTACTTGCAGGCGCAAAGCGATTACCGATTCCGCGGCTTGACCCAGTCCGCCCGCAATCCGGTGCCACAAGCGACGCTAAACCTCACAGGCCCCGACGGCTTTTATGTCGGCACCTGGGTGTCGCAGATCAACTGGCAGCTTAACGGCATCAACGAAAATCCGTCGATCGAATGGGACATTTATGGCGGCAAGCATTTCGACCTGGGCGGCACCGACCTGAACGTCGAAGCCTATGAATATGCCTATCCCGACGCCAATGTCGGAAAAGGCGGCCCGGCGGCCAGTTTTTTCGAGGGCATCTTCACCCTCAGCCATGCCTTCGGACCTCTCGCCCTTGACGCGGTCTATGCCATCTCGCCGCAATTCTCCGGAGGCAACGGCACCGGCAATTATATCGAAGGCCAGGCTATCTTGACGCTGACCGATTGGCTGACGGTCAGCACCAATATTGGCCATCAGTGGGTCGAAAAGGCGCCGACCGATTACACCCATGCCGATGTCGGTTTCACTGCGACCTGGAAACAATTCGTGCTCGACGCCCGTTATGTCGGCACCACCCTCAACAAGGTCAATTGCGGCTTCTATATGGGCACCAAGAACGCCTGCTCGGGCGGCCCGACAGTCACTCTTACCTACAACTTCGCTCTGCAGCCCTAAGACAGAGCATCGCATTCCAAGACCAAACCCGCCGGATGAAACTCCGGCGAGTTTTTCTTTTTTCCCAAAAAGTCTGACGCAATCCCGGCACAAGAGGTTGGCGAACTGGGTTCTAAACTCCCAGAGCGCGGCGGAGCTGGCTCAAGTCATAGGGCTTGGTCAGAAAGACAATATCCTTGTCCGCGAGCCGGCTCCCGGCATTGGCCTCGGTGGAATAGCCCGAGGCGATGATCACCCTCAGGCCAGACTTCATCCCGCGGGCCTTCTCCACCAGTTGGTGGCCGTTCATGCCCGGCAGGCCCAGATCGGTGAACAGGATTTCGATGTCCGGATCGCCCTGCAGCAAGGCCAGCGCTTCTGCGCCGTTGCCCGCTTCCACCCCCGAAAACCCCAACTGCTCGATCATGTCCATGGTGGCCATGCGGATCAGGATCTCATCCTCGACCACCAGAACCTTGCGGCGGTAATTTCCGTCGATCGGGTTCGCGGCATCATCGGGTGCGGCCGAAGGGACAGGCCCACGTGCTGTGCCCGCGAAGACGCTGCGCAGCTTTCGCGACAACTCGTCCTTGCGATAGGGCTTGGACAGCAGAAAGGCGCCGTCGTCCAGCTTGCCGTTATGGACGATGGCGTTTTGGGTATAGCCGGAGGTGTAAAGCACCAGCAGGCCGGGAAATTTCTCTTTCGCCCGGCGGGTGAGTTCGCGGACAGTGATGGCACCCGGCATCACCACATCGGTGAACAACAGATCCGTTTCCAGGCCGTCTTCAAGCAAGGTCAGCGCGGTCTGCGCATTGTCGGCGCGCTGCACCGAATAACCCAGATCCATCAGCATATCGACCACCGCCGCACGCACGCCTTCATCGTCCTCCACCACCAGAATGCGCTCGCTGCCGCCTTCCGTGGACGCCTGACGGATGGGGTCCTGGGCGTCCTGGGGCCGCCGGGTGCGCGGCAGATAAAGCTTCACGGTGGTGCCTTCGCCAGCCTCGCTGTAAATCTTGATATGCCCACCGGACTGCTTGGCAAAGCCATAGGCCTGGGCGAGTCCGAGGCCGGTGCCCTTGCCTTCAGGCTTGGTGGTGAAGAAGGGCTCGAAGGCGCGGCTTATCACCGCCGCCGTCATGCCGGCGCCTGTGTCGCTGACCGCCAGCATCACATATTGGCCGGGATTGGCGTCGGGGTGCTGGGCGGCATAGGCGTCGTCGAGATAGGCGTTGGCCACTTCCAGGGTCAGCTTGCCGCCATTCGGCATGGCGTCACGCGCATTGATGGCGAGGTTGAGAATGGCATTTTCGACCTGGATTGGGTCCGCCAGCGTGTTCCACAAACCGCCCGCAATCACACTTTCAACCTGAACCTGCTCGCCCAGGGTGCGGCGTAGAAGATCGCTCATGTCACGGATGACGCGGCCAAGGTCCACCGAGCGCGGATCAAGCGCCTGGCGGCGCGCAAAGGCCAGCAACTGGTTGGTCAGGCGCGACCCGCGCGACACCGCGCCAATCGCATTCTGCAAACGCTGGCCCAGCCTGGCATTGGTTTTGACTTCGGCGGATGCCACCGCGAGGTCGAGATTGGCGCCGATGATCTGCAGGAGATTGTTGAAGTCGTGGGCGACGCCGCCCGTGAGGTGGCCGATGGATTCCATCTTCTGTGACTGGCGCACCATTCCTTCCGCGCGCGCGCGGGCAGTGACATCGGCGATGCCGATCAGGAAACCGCCGGTGGCGACGGGCGCTTTGTAGACGTCCAGTTCCCGTCCGGCCCAGGTGATATGCTGGGCGTCCCCCGAAGTCCGACCATCCGCCGGCGGCGAGAGAATCGTTTCCGCCCCTTCCTGCGCTTGCAATTGGGCCAGCCTGGTGTGGCGGATTTTGCCTTCCGGCAGGTTCAGCAGGTGGAAAAAACCGGCATTGAAAGCGCAAAGCAACCCGTCCGACGTGAAATAGGCGATCCCGTCCCGCACGGTCTCCAGCGTGGCCTGCAGGATCGCCGCCTCGTTGGCGCGGGCGCGCTCGGAGGCGCCGAGGCTGATGTTGCTTCGCACCAGCATGGCGGCAGCGAAAAGAAAAATGCTCATTACCAGAAGTCCCGCGCCGCCGGCGAAAGCGATTTCCAGCCGTTCCTGCTGCCTGCGGGTGGCGTCCCGCTCATCCAGAAGTTTCTGTTCTTCGGCCAGGCCCGCTATGACCTCGCCCCTCACTTGCGACATGTCCTGGCGGGCGCGGTCCATGGCCTGACTGACCACCGGCGTCGGCGCGGCGACCAAGGCAGGCGCCTGTCTGGTGGCTATGTCCAGGCCACGAATACGCTGCTGAATCAGTTTCTCCAACCGGTCGGCGCGGCGCTGCTGGCTGGGATTGTCGGCGGTCAGAGCGCGCAAGGCTTTCAGGTCGCCGGGCATGCGCGCGACATAGCTTTTGTAACCCGTCAGGAATGCCGGATCGCGTGAAATCAGGTAGCCGCGTGCGCCGGTTTCGGCAGTCTGGACATCGTCCTGCAGGCGGCGTTCGGCCTCCATCACCTCATAGGTGTGGCGGACCAGAGCCTGGGCGCCGCGTTCATTGGCGCCCGACAGAACTGTTATGTAAGTGACGACCGCGAGCACCAGGAACAGCGGCACTGCGGCCAGCAAAACCAGCCTGTTTGCTGCCAAAAGATTGCGTCGCCCCTCTGCCCCGGAGTTCAAGCGGGCAGGATAGGGATTGGTTCCCGGCATCGGGCCAATTTAGAATGACTCTATGGAAAATCCAGAGCGGAAGCGTACAATTCCCAGGAAAGTCGCGACGCTTAGAGCTTTTCTTGTCGCGTAATATCGTAGACCAGATTCTCGGGCGCCGGGCCGAAGGACGCCCAAGGCACCACCTTCACCTGACCCACGCCCGGCCTGGAGAAGTCGCAGACACCGCCCGTAAAGATGCGCTTCAGGCGCGCCATCTGATCCGGCGTGAAGCTGACCTGGTAGTCCTTGGCCTCGACCGGCCGCAGCTGGCACTTGATGATGTTGGCCGCCAGGGGACCTCCGGCGATATAGCGCGGGAAGGCAAATGACGGGAAGCTGGTGTTGCAGGCGGTGGCCGGTTCCCGCGAAAAACTCTGCGGTTCGCTGGTGAAATTGTCCTTGTCCTTCCAGCAGCCATCCGTGAGGCTGGCGGGCCGATTGGCGATGGTTTTTTCGCGCGGGCCGCGGCTCGACTTGTCCGCGTGGATCGCTTCCACCCAGTTGATGAAGGCCGGCCAGGCCTTGTCCAGCGGCACCGGGTTGCCGCGCCACATCACATGATTGCGCGTGTCGCCATTGGATTGTTTCATCCGTTCGCGCACCGCGAAATGGTACCATTGGTAGTGATAGCCGCCGTCATCGTTATAGATGCCGCTGATGTCGAAGACGGGAATCTGGCTGAGGCCGCCACTACCGCTTAAGGTCGCCCCGCTCTGATAGGCGCGCCTGATGGCGCCGGCATCGCCGGCAACGCGGCTGGGCACATAATTGTCGTCCTGATCATAGCCGCCGATGCCCTCATTGAGATCGAGGAACTGGTCTGGAGTGATCTGCCTGCTGTTCAGCGCCTTCAAACCGTATTGGACGCCGACATTGTCGAAGGTACGCAAGGCGAAGCCGGTCTTGGTATCCACGCCATAGACATTGCGCGCGATATCGAAAGTCGTGGGCCTGAGGCCATGCGGGTTGCTCTTGGGATCATAGCGCAGCTCCTTGGGCACCAGATCGCTCCACACCGCGGAATTATAGCCCTTGATGTCGTCGCGGCCGGGAACCGGATCGGTGCGCTGCGCCTGGTTGGCTGCATCTACCCACGCCTTCTTGCTCTTGTAGCCCGAGACAGCGACCTGCTGCGCCTCGGTGAATTTTCCGGCCGCGGTTTTCTCGAAATAATGCGTCAGCAGATGCCCATCAAGCGCGGAATTGGCGATGGCGAAAGCGTCAGGGAAAGTGCAGGCGGTCATGATGCCGTCGAACAGCCCGGGCAAGGCATCGGCCATGTCATTGCTGATATAGGCGCCGCCGGAGCAGCCGACGCTGAGCGTATAGGCCGGCACACCATAGCTCTTGATGAAATGCTCCTTGCCCATCATGGCGGCTTCGCCCGACAGGATGGGATTGCAGCTCTGCGACGCGTTCTGCAGCGTGTTGCCGAAAAGACCATAGCCCTGGCTGAGTTTCTGGGCGCTAAGAAGCGAAGCGTCGATGGTGGCGTTGACCGAACTGCCGCCTTCCATGCCCTGGATGTACCAGCCGCCGGGACAGCCATGCCCGTCAATGGCGATCAGGCGATGGTTCCAGCCCTTGGGTGAATTGCGCCAGCTGGGCGGCGCGTCCTGGGTCGGATCGAACAGGATCGCACTCTGGTAGATGCCGCGATCGATCGTGCCGGTCTCGAGTCTCACGATGAAATTGACCGTTGCGCCGGTTGAAGTCGTGGTGGTGGAAACGTCCGCCGGCAGGCTGGTGGCGCTGGGCATGAGTTTGAACGCCGCGCCGCCCTTGGGCATGTAGAGATAGGTGATCTTGGTCTGGGCGGAGCAATCCTTGTCCAGCGCCGGGCCAAAGCCCTTGGCGTCCGCAGGCTCCGGCTTCTGCATACCCGCGAACATGGGGAAAATCGCGGTGGTGCAGATCCAGGGCGTTTCATGAGGCCCCGACACGATGGGCCCGGTGATGGGATAATTGGTGACTTTTATGGTCTTGCCGCCTGCGACGATGGTGTTGGAACCCAGCTTGAGTCCGCTGACCAGGCCTTCGCGGCTATGCGGGACCGCACCGGCCTGAAAATCCTTGCCGACATCGGCGCCGTTCAGCAGCACGGGCATAGCGGCATCATCGCTCTGGAGGATCTGGACCAGGACATCGCCGCCGCTAACCCGGTTGGGGCGCGAGGACAAGGTCTTGATATCCAGCACGGCGGCCTCGGCTGCCGATACGCCCGTGATCGCCAGCAAGGCAATGACGGCAACATTCATGGCAGAAACGCGCATGCTCTTCCTCCCGTCAAAGGGCGGAATCTGACGTCCCGCCTGCGATAGAATTAGTCCTTTTTCGGCAGGTGGGCGAGCCGGATCGGCTTTGGCACAGCGCCCTTTGCGTGTTCGCAAAAATCATTGAAAAAAACTGGTCGGAGAGAGAGGATTCGAACCTCCGGCCCCTACGTCCCGAACGTAGTGCTCTACCAGGCTGAGCTACTCTCCGATAAGCGGCCGAAACAAGCCTGTTTCTGACAGGCTCCGGCTGCGGGAGCGCCCTTATAGCGATGCGCCCCACCCCCCGCAACCGGCCCCGAAGCCCTTGTCTGGACGGCAATTTCCCCGGTTTGCGGCGTCCGGCGGGCCGGGTTATAGGGGTACCGCTCCTGCTGGGGCGTCGCCAAGTGGTAAGGCACTGGATTTTGATTCCAGCATTCGAAGGTTCGATCCCTTCCGCCCCAGCCAGCCCATTCCTGCATGTCAGAGAGGCGGGATCCCCGGCCGCTCGCTGACGCTCTCGGCGTTCGGCCCTTTCGCAGGTCCACTGGACCTGCTCACGCGCTTCGCGCGATGTGCCTCACCCCTTCCGCCCCAGCCAGCCCATTCCTGCATGTCAGAGAGGCGGGATCCCCGGCCGCTCGCTGACGCTCTCGGCGTTGGCTTAGCTTTTCTTGGCGAGCGCCAGCGAGTTTAGAAAAGCTTGCCCCTCCCCGAGCGCAGCGAGGGAGGCGCGCCTCGAAATGGTCCACTGGACCTGCTCACGCGCCGCACCTAAGCGCCATTATCAAAGTGCCGTGCGCCTTGTGCCCCGACGCCGGTTTACGATCGCATTGATGAACTGAGCAACTGGCAGGACCTTCAAGCCTTGGCGCGTAACGCAGCTCTCATCGGACGCAACACAACAAGGGCCAAGATCGCCACCACGATATTGGCGATGGCGCCCATCCACAACACGCTCTGCCAGTCGCCTTTGCTGGCGAGCAGGCTGGCCAGCGGCACTAGCAACGCCGCAGTGCCTTTGGCGGTGTAAAGCATGCCCGCGTTGGTGGTGGCGTATTGGAAGCCGTAACTGTCGGTGCAGGTGGCGGGGAAAAGACTGTAGATCTCGCCCCAGGTAAAATAGACCGCACCAGCGGCGATCACGAAGCCCACCGGATCATGGCCATAGAAAGACAGCGACCAGATCGCCAGCGCCGCCAGCGAGAAAGCCACAAACATGGTCTGTTCGCGCCCGATGCGGTCGGATATCCAGCCGAAGAAAGGCCGCGCCAGACCGTTCAGCACGTTGTCCACCACCAGCGATATGGTCAGCACCGTGCCGGTGATGCCGAGCAGCGACAGATGGGTTTTGGCGACCTGATAATCGGCCGCGATGGAGGCAAATTGCGCCGTAACGATCAGACCGCCCGAGGCCACCAGCACGAACATCACATAGAGCAGCCAGAACACGGGCGTTTTCAACACCTCCAGCGGCGTATAGCTGCGCGTGGCTTGCAGGTTTGGCGTCGCGATCGTCGCAACAGGCTTTTTCAGAGGCGCGCGCAAAAGTTGCGAGACGATCAGAATTATGCCGCCCTGCGCCAATCCGAACCACAGGAAGGCCGATTGATAGCCATGCGCGGCGATCACAAGCTGGATCGGCACCACCGTCGCGGCGGCGCCGGCGCCGAAACCGGCCGCCGTGAGGCCCGCCGCCAGACCGCGGCGGCCGACAAACCATTTCAGCGCATTGCCCACGCAGGTGCCGTACACCGCGCCCGCGCCGATGCCGGAAATCACCGCCGCGGTATAGAGTACGGGCAGTGTGCTGGCGGCGGAATCGATTGCCCAGGCAAGCGCCACCAGAATGCCGCCGATCATCACCACAATGCGGGGACCGAATCGGTCCACGAACCAGCTTTCCACCGGCACCAGCCATGTTTCGGCCAGCACAAAAAAGCTGAATGCCACCGCGATGGCGGCGCGGGTCCAGTGCTGCTGATGCGCCATGGGATCGACGAATAGATTCCAGCCATATTGCAGGTTGGCAATCATCACCATGCAGATGATGCCGATAATGAGCTGGAGCCAGCGGCCCTGATGTTCGCTATCCGCGCCTGAAGTCTCGGCCGCCATGTTCGCCCCTGGAGTTTCCCCGCCGGGATTTCGCTGGATCGCTGTTCCCGCCGCCGCTATATTTTAACTTTCCGGCACAAGACAATACGGTTGGGAGACGCCCTCATGTCAAGCCTGTACCCCAGCAGCACGATCCAGGGCCTGATCTGCGCGGGCGGCGATGGCAACCCCGCAATCGGCGCGCCGCAGCGTCCTGTGATGACGCACAAAGGATTGCGCGATCTGACGCAGCGCACCATTGCCAGCCTGAACGCCATGGGCATCGGGCGCAATGACCGGGTCGCGATCATACTGCCCAATGGACCGGAAATGGCGAGCGCCTTTATCGCCATTGCGGCCGGTGCCACCACCGCGCCGCTCAACCCCGCCTACCGCACCGAGGAGCTCGATTTCTATCTTTCGGATTTGAACGCCAGAGCGCTGGTAATTCTGGAAGGCATGGATGGTCCTGCCCTTGCCGTCGCGGCGGCGCGCAAAATCCCCCTGATCACGCTTGTACCTGGCGACATGGCGGGCGATTTTACGTTGCATGGCGTGAAGAGCGCGCCGGCGGCGCATAGCGGCTACGCCGAGGAAAGCGATATCGCCCTGGTGCTGCATACATCAGGGACTACCTCGCGGCCAAAGATGGTGCCGCTTACCCAGACCAACATCACCGCCTCGGCCTATCATATAGGCCGCACCCTGAATCTGACGCCGCAGGATGTCTGCCTCAACATCATGCCACTGTTTCATATTCACGGGCTGATCGCGGCGACGCTTTCGAGCGTGGCGGCGGGCGCCTCGGTGATCTGCACGCCCGGCTTCAACGCGCTCAAATTCTTCGGCTGGTTCGAGGAAGCGAGCCCAACCTGGTACACCGCGGTGCCCACCATGCATCAGGCGATCCTCTCTCGCGCCGAACGCAACCGGGAGATCATTGAAAAGAGCCTGCTGCGGCTGATCCGTTCCTCTTCCTCATCCCTGCCTCCCCAGGTGATGGAAGCGCTGGAGAAAACCTTTCATGTCCCGGTGATCGAGTCCTATGGCATGACCGAAGCCTCGCATCAGATGGCGTCCAACCCCCTGCCCCCGGATGCGCGCTTTCCCGGATCGGTCGGCATCGCCGCGGGACCGGATGTCACCATCATGGATGAGAAGGGCGCGCTGCTCCCCGCCGGCGCGCTAGGCGAAGTGGTGATCCGCGGACGCAACGTCACAAGGGGCTATGAAGCCAACCCCGATGCCAACGCCAAGGCCTTTACCAATGGCTGGTTTCGCACCGGTGACCAGGGCGTGATTGACGAAGCGGGCTATCTGCGCCTCACCGGCCGGCTCAAGGAGCTGATCAACCGGGGCGGCGAAAAAATCAGCCCGCTGGAAGTGGACACGGTGATCATGGATCATCCTGCCGTGGCCCAGGTCGTCACCTTCGCGGTGCCGCATGACATGCTGGGCGAGGATGTCGCCGCCGCCGTGGTGTTGCGCGAAGGCGCGGTGTGCGATGAGCGCGAATTGCGGTCTTTCGTGGGTTCGCGCATCGCCGATTTCAAAGTGCCACGCAAGATCGTCTTCCTGGCGGAAATTCCAAAGGGCGCCACCGGCAAGCTGCAGAGGATCGGCCTTGCCGAGAAACTCGGGATGGCGGGATGAAGATCGCCGTTTTCGGCGCCGGTGCGATCGGCGGTTATCTCGCCGTTAAGCTGAAGCAGGCGGGCGCGGAAGTGTGTGTCATCGCCCGCGGGCCGCACTTGGCGGCGATGCGCGAATGCGGCCTGACTTTGAAAAGCGAGGGGCAAAGCACCACCGTGCGCCTGCCCGCGACCGACAACGCGGATGAAGCCGGGCCGCAGGATTACGTGATCGTGACCTTGAAAGCCGCCGGCCTCACCGCTGCCGCGCCGCAAATCGCCAAGCTGATGGGCCCTGATACCGCGCTGGTCACGGGCATCAACGGCATCCCCTATTGGTATTTTTATGGGCTGGAGGGGGTGTTTCGCGACCGGGTGATCGAAAGCGTGGACCCGGGCGGCGAAATATGGCGGTTGCTGGCGCCCCACCGGGTCATCGGTTGCGTGGTTTACCCCGCCGCAGAGGTTATCGCACCGGGCGTCATCGAACATACCTATGGCAACCGTTTCACCCTGGGCGAACCGGATGGCAGCAAAAGCGCCCGCGCTGAGGCTTTGTCGCAAATGCTTGTGAAGGCCGGACTGAAAGCTCCGGTGCGCACCAATATCCGCGACGAAATATGGGTAAAGCTGTGGGGCAATCTGGCCTTTAATCCCTTGTCAGCCTTGACTGCATCCACACTGGACCGCCTCGCCTTTCGGCCCGACTTGCGCGCCGTGGCCCGCAGTATGATGGAAGAAGCGGCGGAAGTGGCCGAAGCCCTGAGCGCGAAATTTGCCATCAGTATCGACAAGCGCATGGATGGCGCGGGCGAAGTGGGCGAACACAAGACTTCCATGCTTCAGGATCTGGAACGCGGGCGGCCGATGGAAATAGATGCGCTACTGGGCGCGCTGATTGAACTGGCTGATTTGACTGGCCAACCCGCGCTGCTCTGCCGCGCCATCCTTGCGCTGGTGCGCGAACGCGCCCGCCAGGCCGGATGTTATCCCCGCTGAATATGGCTCGAATCTGGGCCGCCTGCCAATCGGCGCGCAAACGGACTGACAACCATTTCCGAAAATGCCTGATGATTTTCGCAATATGTGAGTAAATCGATGGGAGACCGGTTCGAACACCACACAGCACGGTTCGATTCCTTCCGCCCCAGCCAGTCCGTTCCTGCATGTTAGGGAGGCGGGATCCCCGGCCGCTCGCTGACGCTCACGGCGTTGGCTTAGCTTTTCTTGGCGAGGTTCGTAGCGACAGCGTGCGGACGCGAGCTTAGAAAAGCTTGCCCGTGCCTAGCGCCAGCGTAGGGGCACGAGCGCAGCGAGGGAGGCGCGCTTCGAAATGGTCCCTCGCTAGCGACAGCGTAGCGCGAGACCATTTCGTTCGCCTTTGCCGAACACCGCTCACCCCATGCGGTTTGAACATCAGACCGCGAGTGAATAGTCCAGATTGCGCAACGGCAAGCTGCGCACCCGATCACCCGTGGCGGCGAAGATGGCGTTGCCCAGCGCCGGCGCCATGGCCGGGAAAGCGGGTTCGCCCAGGCCGGTGGGCGGATTGTCCGACTGGATGAAAAAGACGTCGATCGCCATCGGCGCCATGGGCATGCGCAGGATCGGATAATCATTGTAGTTCTGCTGCCGGATACGGCCATTTTCGATGTTGAGCTGCAGCCCGATCGCGGTGGACAAGGCGTCGGTGGAAGCGCCCTGCGCCTGCGCTTCGGCGCCAGCCATGTCGATAACCGGACCGACATCGATGGCCACCACAATGCGGTGGACCTTGATTCTTTTGTTGGCGTCGACGCTGAGCTCCACCGCCTGCGCCACATGGCCGGCATGGGAATAGCACCAGGCCAGCCCCAGCCCGCTGCCTTTCGGCAGCGTCTTGCCCCAGCCCGCCTTCTCGGCGCAGAGCTTGATCACCGCGCTGGCGCGGGCGGGGCTGAAATTGACGCTCTTACTTTTCGGCGCCAGTTCCGGCACGTTGCGGTTCACCGCATCCAGCAGAAACTGCACGTGATCGCGCCCGGCGGCCGCCGACAATTCATGCGTGAAGCTTTGCACGGCAAAGACCTGGGCATTGTCTCCCGGCGCGCGCCACGATCCGGTGGGGATCATCAGCGGCATCATGGTGCTGGCGCGGCGCAGATTGGGCGCGATGGTGGAGACATTCAGGGTATCGGTATGGCCACCACCCGCGACCGGCCTTTTGCCGTTGGCGGTAAAAGTGATGAAATGTTCCTGCCAGGCGTCTAACCTGCCGTCCTTGTCGACGGCGCCCTTGAACTGGTGATAGCCGGAGGGCCGGTAAAAATCGTGACTGAAGTCATCTTCCCGCGTCCATGTCAGCTTGACGGGTCCCTTGACCTTCTGCGCGATGGCCGCGGCCTCCAGCATATAGTCATTCGTCCCGCGCCGCCCGAAGGCGCCGCCGACGCGCGTCTGATGGACCACGACCTTGTCGTCCTTCAAGCCCAGCATTTTGCTCACCTGGGTCATGCCGCGATCGGGCTGCTGCGTCGGCACCCATAATTCCATGACGCCGTCATGCCAATGCGCCGTGGTGTTCATCGGCTCCAGGGTGGCGTGGGCGGCGAAGGGATATTCATAATAGGCCTCCACCATCTGGGCGGCCTGGGCGAAGGCCTTGTCCACATCGCCGACATTGTCGTCGGGCTTTGCCGGGAAGCTGGCCGCCAGCTTTTTCGCACTCGCCGAGAATTGCGAAGTGGAATCCTTCGAGGCCTCGCTTTCGTCCCACGCGACTTTCAGCTTGTTCTTGGCCTGGAACGCGCTCCAGGTGTCCTTGGCGATAATGGCGACACCCGGCATCACCTCGACCGGCACGCCGGTGCCTTCCACCACAAAAGCGTCAAGCACGCCGGGAAGCGCCTTGATCTCATCCGCGTTGAAGGACTTGACCTTGCCGCCCACCGCCGGACATTTGGTGAAATTGGCATGGACCATGTTCGGCAGCTGCACATCGATGCCGAATAGCGGCTGGCCGGTGACGAGTTTGGCATCGTCCACACCGCGATAGCGTTTGCCGATAAGGCGGTATTCGGCGCGGGTCTTGAGCGTCAGGCTGGTGGGATCGGGCACCGGCATTTTCGCCGCCGCAGCCGCCAGCGAGCCATAGGTCGCGGTTTTGCCGCTGGCGGCATGGGTCAGCACGGAATCCTTGGCAGTGATCTCGGCCGGATTGACGTTCCACGTCTTGGCCGCGGCGGCGATCAGCATCGCCTTGGCGCCGGCGCCGGCCTGTCGCAGCTGGTTCCAGGCGCGCGGGATGGAGGTCGAACCGCCCGCGCCCTGGCTGCCATAGACTTTCGGATTGATGTCCGCCTGCTCCATCGCCACATGGTTCCAGTCGGCATCCAGCTCATCGGCGATAATCACGCCAAATGACGTCTTGATGCCTTGGCCGATCTCCGGGCATTTGGAATAAATGGTGATGGTGTTGTCGGGAGCGATGCGAATGAAGGCGTTGATCGTCTGAAGATTGCCGTTTTGCGTTGCGGCGGCGGCAAACGCTTGGTCTCCCACATGGAATCCCAGGACCAAGCCCGCGGCGCCGGCGCCGGCGAGCTTGAAGAAGGTCCGCCGTCCCATTGAGAGGGGGGCATCTGGCATCGTGCTGACTTCGGAAATCAACTCGGAGAGATAAGCATCGGATTGAGCAAATTGGGCATTAGCCATTGGGTGCCTCCTGGGTATTGGGTTGCTGTGCCGCCTGCTTGCGCAGGGAGGCGATGTCCTTAACGGTAAGATGCGCGCCTTCGGCGCCGAAGCGGGCGGTGACATAATTCGATACCGCCGCGATGTCGTCGTCTGAGTAACCCTCGCCGAAGGCCGGCATGAAGATGATGCCCTCGGCGGTTTTGCGATTGACGCCATTGATGATGGTTTGCGCCACATTGGTGGCCGTCGGGTCATTGACGGCGCGCACGCCGGTCAGCGTGGCGTATTTGCTGGTCGGGCTGACCCCCGTCCAGTCATGGCAACTGGCGCAGGCGCTGGCGAAGACCACCTCTCCGCGCGCATTGACGTCTGCCGGAACCCCCTGGCGGTAGGAATCCGGCGCCGGCGTATCCACCGTGCGCGGAAGGTCGCTGTCCTGGGGTGGGATGCTTCTCAAATAAACCACCAGGGCGTGGATATCGCCCGGCGTCAGGAAGGTGAGGCTGTTGTCCGTGGCCTCGCCCATCGGCCCCGCAGAACCGCCATGGCCGTCGGCATGGCCGGTGGAAAGATAAGTGGACAAGGATGCGTCGGTCCAGCTTCCCAGCCCGGCCTTGGCGTCGCCGGTAATGTTATAGGCGCTCCAGCCCGCGGTAAGGGCGCCGGCGAATTTGCGACGATTGTCGATCGCATAGGCAAGATTGCGCGGCGTGTGGCATTCGCCGCAATGGCCCATCGCCTCCACCAGATAGGCGCCCCGGTTCCATTCCGCGCTCTGGGAGGGATTGGGGCGAAAGCGCTGGTCGGCATTATAAAAGACATTCCAAACCGCCATCAGGCCGCGCTGATTGAAAGGCCAGGCAAGCTTGTTTTCGGCGGCGGTCGCATGCACCGCCGGCAGGGTGAAAAGATAGGCCTTGATCGCCAGCGCGTCGGCGTCGGTCATGTAAGAATAGGTCGTATAGGACATGGCCGGATAAAGAAGTTCGCCGTCGCGGCGAATCCCCTTGTGCATGGCATCGAGAAATTGCTGGTCGGTATAATTGCCGATGCCGGTATCCTTGTCGGGCGTGATGTTGGTCGAATAGATCGTCCCGATTCCCGGCAGGTTGAAGGCGAAGCCGCCGGTATAAGCCTCTCCGCCCGGCACGGTGTGACAGGCGATGCAATCGGCGGCATGGGCAAGATATTCGCCCCGCTTGATGAGATCGGCCTCGGCCAATTCCTTTGGAACGCCGGTGGGATCCGGCCCCTTATAGTCTGACAGGGCAACTGCCCGGCCGCTGGCGAAGGCCATCGGTCCGGGGATCAGCACCAGCCATGCCGCAAAGCCCAGCGCGACGACGGCCAGGGCGGCGACCGCGATGCCAAACAGCCTCATGCTCAGGCCGATTTGGCGGCAGCGTTCTTGATCGCGCGGCGAATGCGGACATAGGTGCCGCAGCGGCAGATATTGCCCGCCATCGCCGCATCGATGTCGGAATCATCCGGATTGGGCGTGCGGTTGAGCAGCGCCGTCGCCGACATGATCTGGCCGGCCTGACAATAGCCGCATTGAGGCACCGCGGCTTCCATCCAGGCTTGCTGGATCTTGACCCCGTTGGGCGTGTTGCCGATCGCCTCGATAGTGGTGATGACGCGGCTGCCGATGGTTCCGACCGGCAGCTGGCAGGAGCGCACCGGTTTGCCGTCCACATGGACGGTGCAGGCGCCGCATTGGGCGACGCCGCAGCCATATTTGGCGCCGACCAAGCCTAGATGATCGCGCAAGACCCAGAGAAGGGGCGTCGCCGGATCGACGTCATCGCCGACCACGCGATTTTCGCCATTGACGGTAAGATGAAGCATGGAATCTCCCATCTATTTCGCAGGCGGGATATTGCTCCGCTTCAGCAGCCTCCTCAAGGTGGTCTAGGCCCGGGTTGGTTATGTACGCTAATATATCACGTCCCGGCCTTGCGGGATTCTACCGGGAACTCGGCCACGCGCGAGTACATACGAATGGCCAGAAATTGCATGGGCGACAAATATGACGGCAACCAGCCGCCATTTGGAATGTCCGCTGTTGGTGCAAAGTGGACATTCTCCCAGCCCATGCCGACATTGTAATAGCCAAAGCCGGGAGGCCAATATCCGGTTCCCCCAACAAAAAACCTGCCGGAGACCGGTTCGAAATCTGCACAGCACGGTTCGATCCCTTCCAACCCGGTCACGTCAGGATCGAACAGCGAATTCCAATTTCCGAAAGATTGGTTCGCTTGCTGCACCGCGTGGTTCGACGAATGTCCGCTATTGGCGCAAAGCGGACGTTGGCTGAGTGACCGCTTTTGAGCCAACGCGGGCATTCAAGCTTTGGCCGGCTCGGACTCCCTGCCCGCCGCTACTTTACCATCTGGCGTGACACGCGAAGAAGAAGTGTGGCTTAACTCACGCCTTGCCCGGGGTCAGCATGGCTACAAATGCGGTTGGTCCAGCGATCAAGCGCATCTATCGCCGCACGCCGATGCACGGGATCGATCTGACCGAACACGTCATCGAGATTACGAAGCCATAAGGTCGATTTTATGTGAGGCATGGATTTTCCCGTTTGTCGCCAGGTGCCATCCCAGGATTTCTCCGACGTCTCTGACGTACAAACGCTGCGCTTCGCTATCTGAAACATCGGCCAGAGGCTCTGGCCTCAAATTGTAAGATGGCGTCGCCCTTGGTGGGAATCTTCTATAATATGGTCCCCGACATTGGGGGACATTCCGGATTGAAGCGCCGTCAATTTATTTCGGCCAGCCTGTCAATGCTCCTTGCCTCGCCGGCGCGGAGCGCCGAGCCGCTTGACGATATCCCCATCATTGACACTCATGTCCATCTTTTCGATGGCCGGAGGCCGCAAGGCGCCCCTTACAGGGGATCTGCCCAATGGGCGCAGGAAAGCGGCGGCGTGGCGCTGCCTTCGACGTATAGGCCCTATGCAAATCCCCTGAACATCGTCGGAGCCATAGAGGTCGAGGCCAGCCCGTGGGTGGAGGATAATCTTTGGGTCCTGGAGCAAATGGAGACCGATCCGCTCTTTGTCGGCACTATTGGCGACCTGGAACCGGAGAAGGAGAATTTTGTCGAACTTTTCGACCGGTATCGCAAGAATCCTCTGTTCCTGGGGTTGCGATGCGGCAACCTTTGGGGAAGGCGCTTGGCCGCGCAGCTAAACGATAGGGGGTTTCTGGATGGTCTGCGCCATCTCGCCGAAGCAGAGATGGTGATGGATGCGGCCGATCCCTCGATGGATCTGCTCCAGGCCGTGGTCAGAGTAAGCGATGCCGTGCCCAACTTGCGGATCGTGCTGGATCACCTGCCGGGATTTGACCCCATACCGCAGGAGCGGGGCGCCTACGATGCGCTGCTTAGGGAATTCGGCGTCCGCCCGCAAATCTATGCCAAACTCTCCGGCGTTGAGCGGCGTCCCGTGCGCGGCCTGGCGGCGAACCTGGAAAAGCTGGATATGATGCTGAACGTGTTCGGCGAGGACCGGGTGCTATTTGGCACAGATTGGCCAAATAGTTGGGGTCGTGCCACGCCGGCTGAAATCGTCTCTCTGGCGCGCAGTTACTTCGCGACACGCAGCCGTGTCGCAGCGGAAAAGTTCTTCTGGAAGAATTCTCTGGTGGCCTACCGCTGGCACAAACGCGCGCCCAACCAGCCCGGATAGGAGTAGAAGGGGATATGAAGGCTGACCATTTTCCGAGTGAGTTCGCGTTCATCGCGGCCGGCTAGTCGACCGTGAATGTCCGCTTATGGCGCAAAGCGGACATTTCCCGTCGGTCCAAATTTCGGGCATTGCTCCCATCGGCCTTGCAAGCTCAGCCTTGTTCGTCACGCTTGGGGTCTGCCCCGGACAAAAACGGCGACACCGTGGCCGCCGTTCCCATCCTCTGATACCCGCGTGTTTGCCAGAACTTAGAGCATTGCGCGGCGCGTTTATGGCGAACACCGCGCACTATTAAAACCCGCTGCACCCGGGCGACCCAGCAGTGTGATAAATTATGAGATTGTCAGATTGGCAATCGGGCTATTTCATTAAACCCAATTTGATCACGTGAAAAATTCCCAATGTGACACCAACAACAGACGCGCCAACTAAAGCAGTCGCCAATGCGGAAAAAATGGCCGCGAGAGGATCTCCTGCGACAGGTATTGCCGCGAGTGATTTTGCTCCAAGAATAAGAACGATGGCAGCCGCATAGACCCTGAGCCTTACCTCTGGAGAGTTCTTCAGCGCGCCTATTCCTCCGAGGATCAAAAGTGCTGCGGCCGACATTGGAACGGAAACAAAGGCAGTTACGATGGCAAGAATCACAGCGAGAAGGGTCGAAGCAGGATAAATTTTGTCCATTTTTTCCTCCCTTATTGAATGTTGATTTTTCGAATCGTTAAAGCAGTCCAGAATTCTACCCCTTGGCATTCGCGGGTGCATGCAATTTGTGCAGACTGCCCATTTTCTCGACAAACGTTTTGCGCAACCCGGATCAAGAAATTGCTGCACCGCAACCGATTCGGGCGGCGGCGATTCATCGTACGAGCCGCGTATCCGCAGGTTTGCGCGGAATGCCAAACTGCGGCCCTGGACGGGGCGTTTGCCCAAGATCGACCGATAAATTCGGATCTGTGCCAATTTTCCGCCTTGAAAATGAGTGGAAGCCGCCAGCGATTCCATGTTGGGTTTCCGTTGCCAGAATCCCTGTACTTCGTGGTCACCCACGAGCCGGCTATTCAAGTCGTCATTTGCGGCGCGGCGCCCACCAAGGCCGAAACCACTATCACCCCCGGCCGCGGCTTCGGAGCCCGGCACTGACGGAGCCTTTCCTTTTCCTTCGGGGATGATCGTGGATTGAAAAGCAACATTGGCCGTGCCGATCAGGCAGGACAACATTGCGGTAACGGGAGAGGGAATTATGCCCCGGCAGCCGCCGATCCAAAGCTGTGCCGTTCCGGAAAGCATGAAACTGTTCTATGTTGGACACGACCAGCCTGCGCGACGAGACGTATGCACCGCCAATTTTGGATGGAATTGCACGGACATGATCGGCAGACGACAAGTTCTGGCAGGGCTCGGCATGATGGCGACATCCCCGGCGCTTGCCCAGATTCAGACACCTGCCCCATCAACCAGCCGCGCAATCCTTCAGCGGCGCGCCAGAACCATCAAGTTGTTCAAGGCGCCGGAATTCTATCCCAACGCCCTGGCTATTCCAGAGCAAGGCGACGCGGGGATCTTTATCGCGCAACAGAAGCTCAAGGGAATCCAGGCCAGGGGAGAGGGCGTGCCGGAGCAGAAGGGGCCGGAGCAGGTCTGGCTGATGAACTGGAACGGCAAAGTGCTCAAGACCTATTCCAGCGCCTCCGAAGTCACCAGCGCCCTGGCAGTCAGCGATACGTCTCTTTACGTGATCTCCAACAATGAAACAGACTATCCCCCGCCTTACACCGGCGTGCACAATCTCGACATCAAAACGGGCCGCACGCGGTGGGTGAAGCAAATTCCACTTGGCGGCGGCGGTTCCCATGGCGCGAAATGGCATAACGGCAAGTTATGGATCATCGCCAGCCGTCTCAATTGCATCTTGAGGATCGATGCCGATAGCTGGATCTGCGACTACGCCATCCGCATCCACAATGATAGCCCCGACACCATGCGTACCCATGACTTGGCCTTTGACGATCAGGGCTTCCTCTGGCTGGCCACAGCAAATTTGAGCAAAAGCTATTCGCAGGGAAACCAGGGCATGTCCAAATATGATCCCAAGACCGGCAATGTGCTGGAGCAGGTGACCCTGGAACCCGGTTCCTGCGACCCGCACGGCCTGGGTTTCCATAAGGGCGCTTTCATCGGCTGTGACGCCGGCCATCATCCCGGCTGGCCGGACAAGGACGGTCCCGGCGCGGGCTGGATATTCCGCATTGAGCTCATCTGAGGAATAGCGCCGAAAAAACCGGACCTGTTTCTGTTTCGGGGCGCTTTTTGCATTCGCTTTAAGTCGTAGGCCGGCCATCACGGCGCTTTCGGCAGGGCAAAGACATAAACGGCATGGCCAGTGGCAGGGCGATTGCGCTCGAAGCGCAGCATGGTGATGGGCCTCGCCTCAGGGCTGCCGCCATTATAGCCGGTCGGGACGGCGATGAACTGCTCGCCATCGACCATGTAGGTGGTCGGATAGCCCTGCGCCGTGGTGCCGAGCCGCGTCGTCCATAGCGTTTTTCCAGTCTTGACGTCGAAAGCCCGGAATGTCCGGTCCCAGTCGCCGACGAAACCGAGGCCACCCGCCGTGGTCATCACGCTGGTCAGGAACGGCGCGCGCTGCTGGAACGTCCAAACCGGCTTGAAAGTCTTCGCCTCATAGGCGGACATGCGCGCGAGATATCCGTCCGATCCGGGGGGTTCGTAGTTGCCCGCCATGTCGCCCGAACTCACGCAGATCTGGTCGAGCGGCAGGACCATGAGATCGTCCTCGGCATCGTAGCTGGTCGCCGGCCAGTTGTGGCCGCCGGCGGGACTCGGGCAGGAGGGAACGAGATCGCCGGGCTTCGCGGCCGTAATGTCCGGGCGGTAGGTCGCCCGACCGGTTGTACGGTTGATGCTGGTAAAGACGTTCTGGAACACGGCAGGCACATAGTCGAGGAACTTGCCGGTGACGCGGTCGAGCTTCCACAGGATACCCTTCTTGCCCGCCGACATCAGGATTTTCTGCGGACCTTCGTCCACCAGCACCTTCTCGTAGACTTCATCAAGGTCGAGCCCCTCGTCGGGCGCATCCTGATGGAACCATCTGAGCTTACCGGTTCCCGTGTCGATCGCCAGCGTGCTGTTGCTGTACAGCACGTCGCCGATACCGCGGACGCCGGACTTGGCCTGGCCGGTGCCCCAGTAGGCGAGCTTGAGCGCGGGATCGTAGGTGCCAGCGATCCATGCATCGGCGCCGGTACGCTGGTCGTTGGGAAGATTGCCCCAACTGTCGCCGCCCGGCTCGCCCTTGTAGGCGACAGTCCAGAATTTCCACAATTGGCGGCCGTCATTCAGGTCATAGGCGGCGATGAAACATCGGTCCTGCAGTGATTTTTCGTCGCAGCGGCCGAGCCCGGCGATGAGCTTGCCGTCCGCCACCATCATACCGCCAACCTTGTCGTTACCGTAGGTCGAAAACTGGATCTGCCAGTCGATCTTGCCGGTCCGCGCATCCAGCGCATAAAGCTTGGCGTCGGTTGCCGGGTAAAACAATTTGTCGCCATAAAGCGCCATGGTGCGCGTTGCGTTTTCCTGGTTGACGAGGGCGGGCCCCAGGGTGTTTTCCCAGATCAGATCGCCGGTCTTGGCGTCGAGCGCCTGCACCTTGTTGGTAGCGTTGTTCGAGAGGAACATCACACCGTCATGCACAAGGGGGGTGATCTGCTGGCGCTCGCCCTCATCCATCGCCCAAACCCAGCGAAGCTGCAGACTCTGGACATTGCCGGCGTTGACCTGCTGGAGCGGCGAATGACTCCAGCCCGCGTAATTGCCGTAATGCATGAGCCAGTCGGAGGCCGGCGGGTTGATCATCATGTCTTCGGTTATCGGCGTATATCTGGCGACCGTACCGGCTACGGTGATGCCGGTGGCCGCCAGCGGCGCCCCGCGGCCGGGGGCGGCCGGAGCTGCAGGCGGAGCCGGCTGGCTGTTCCGCGCCTGCGCAATTTCCGGCGGTACCTGGCCGGTCGCGACCGCGCCGATCCTGACCGCGGCGGTCGTGGGCGTGAATGGCGCCGTGCCCGCCATCGCCCCATTGGCCTTGAGCAGGAAAGCGAGAAGCGAAGCGTAAGCCTCGCCGCTCAAACTGCCGGGGTTGCCCAGCGGCATGGCCTGGATCGCGGTGAAAAGATCCTGGGTGCTGCGGCCCCGCCAATTGCCCATGAATGCCGCGCCCGCCAGCGGCGGGGCCTCGCTGGCTCCGCCAAGGTTATTCAGATGACAGGCGGCGCAGCTCTGGGCAAACGCGGCACGGCCTGCCTGTACCTGGGCGTCGGTGAATGGGCCCGGACCGATTCCCGTCTGGGCCATCGCGCCGGCCGACCATGTGCCGGCCGCGATCGCTGCGCAGAACGCCACGCCTGCGAAAGTTTTTCCCAAGCTCTTCATTGTGGCCCTCCTCGCATGCGATTGTTCACAGCCGATCAGCCCACGCGGCCGCTGTCGTCGAGCAGATTTGGCACGTACCAGTGCCCTTCCTCAGGCACGTCGGGCGCGACCGTTTCATGGGCCGGCTGAAACCAGCCCCACAAATTTCCCCGTGGCGGCGGCGCCTTTTGACTGTTGACCTGGACATAGAGCTTGCCGGCCTTCAATGCGGTGACCTGCGCCGGCGTAAGCATGAACGCGCCGGAAACCGAGCCGCTCTGCGCTTGCGAAACCTGAAGATCGTATATGACCGGTCCCTGCCCGCCCATCACGATACCCATGCAAAGATGCGCGTCGGTCGCCGGCGTTACCAGTCCCGAGAACGTGCCTTGCAGTGAGAATTTGTTGCCGTCGAGCGTTGCGGTCACCGAGCCACGGCCCTGAACAGTGACCTTCGCCGCCGCATCGAGCGGCGTCGGTCCGATATCGGTTTGATAATTGTCAGCGGCGAATGCCGGAGCGCCGAAAGCAGCGCAGAAGATCGCTACGGCGAGTAACGGCAAGGCCAGAAGAAATCTCCCCATCCCACATTCCCCTGAAATTGTGTTTGTACAGCGGCTCAATCACCGCCGCGACAGGTTCCGCAATCTTCACTGTTACCGAAAATAAATCCCCTGATAGGCCATTTGGGGAATTTCCCCCAAAGCCCCGGATTTCGAGGCCTTCGCGCTCGCAACAATGGCGCTGCAGGACCAAAAATCCAGAATTCCCTGTAATTTTCCGTGTTTTCTTGAATCTGGGCGCGGAGCTTGGTTCGCCATGCACCGCCCGCGAACCCAAATCCTGAGCGCGGGGGCGCCTTTCCAGCAATTGCTCTTTGGCGGGACGAGCTCGCGGATGGGCGGGACTGGTCAAGATTGGTAGCCCGCAGCACTCCGTTTGGCATTCAATGCAATTTCATGCGCGGCCGAATGATGTGATTGACCTGGCTGACCATCACCATCACGATTCCCTTGAAGAAGCCGTGAATGGCCAGCAGATGCATGCGGTAGAGCGATAGATAGACTATGCGCGCCAGCCTTCCTTCGATCGCCAGGCGGCCGCCGATCAGATTGCCCATCAGGCTACCGACGGTGGAATAACGGCTGAGTGATATGAGCGAGCCGTGGTCGCGATAGCGGAATGGCACCAGGGGCTGGCCTTTCACCAGCCGCTTGATATTGGCGAAAACGGTGCCCGCCATCTGATGTGCGGCCTGGGCCCGGGGCGGCACCGACCGCGTCTCGCCTTCCGCCAGGAAATAACAGCAATCGCCCAGCGCGAAGATGCGGTCGTCGCGCGTGGCCTGCAGAGTAGGCCGCACCATGAGCTGATTGTTGCGGTTGGTTTCCAATCCGCCGATCTCCTTGAGGATATCCGGGGCTTTGACGCCCGCCGCCCAGACCCGCAGATCGGCTTTTATGATTTCACCGGAACTGGCGATAATGCCATCGCGGGTTGCTTCCACCACCGCCATGCCGGTCAGAACGCGCACGCCTAGATCTTCCAGTTCGCTTTTCGCCGCCTCGGCCAAATGTTCTGGCAACGTCGAAAGGATACGTGGTCCGGCCTCGATCAAGGTGATCTGCAGCCTGCTTTCGTCGAAGACTTCGAGGCCATAATGCTTTAACTCCGCAGCGGCATTGTACAGCTCCGCTGCCAGCTCCACGCCTGTGGCGCCGCCGCCGACCACCGCGATGCCGACATGCGCGTCGATGCCCGGATCGGCGCTCATCGAACGCGATACCCTCAGACAATGATCCAGCAATTTCTGGCGAAAACGGTCGGCCTGGAGGCGAGTGTCCAGGAATAGGCAATTCTCTCTCACGCCTGGGGTGCCAAAATCGTTCGACACCGACCCCACCGCCAGCACCAGATAGTCGTATCGGATGCGATGGCGGCCCATGATTTCGCGCCCGTCCTCATCGACGATAGGAGCGATGATCAGGTTGCGAGTCTCGCGCTCTATCCCCTCCATCACACCGTAGAAGAAACGATACCCCCACCGGTGGCCATGGCTGCGATAGCCCACCTCGTCCAGATTGGCGTCCAGCGATCCGGCTGCGACTTCGTGCAGTAACGGCTTCCAGATATGAGTGCGACTCTTCTCCACAAGGATGATGTCGAAACGCTCGCGGCCGAAGGCGGCGCCCAGCCGGGTCACCAACTCCAGCCCGCCGGCGCCACCGCCCACCACGACGATTTGGGTCTTGCGTCTTTTCGCATCCATGACTTTGGACTTTGGCACAAATCAATGCGCGCTGAGACCCACGGTACGGCCCGCGAACCCCGCCGCGTCGAAATAACGTGTCGCGCCCACATCCTGTTCGTCCAGATAAGTGCGGATGCCGCCCGGTCCAGGATCGGAAACGATAACCTGGCGGACAGCCTTGACCGGCGCGCCGCCGGGCAACGCCTCGGAGATCACCCGTCCGGTCAGTTTGCCTTTGGCCGGCAGTTCCAGGCCCATGATATGGGCCAGGGTGGGCGCGATATCGGCGTTGGAGATTGGCGCGGGATCGGCATAACGGGCTTTGAAATCGGGACCGATCGCCGCCATGAAGTTACGAGTCTCGGCGCGGCTGAAACTGCCATGGCTGCCCTGGCCGCTGGCCAGCACCGTGTCGTTGATTCCGACCGTGCATTGCAGCGCGTCAGGGCAGGCGCCCGCGAAGCTGCGAAAATTGACATAGATTGCTGGAACGGGCGTTTTGGCCGAGCCGATCAGGTTGATCGCGCTCATCGGCAGCGTGCCCGGAAATTTTCCCAGATCGTCGCGCACAAAAATGCCGCTGACATAATCCTGGCCGAGCAGGAAATTGACGATATCGCCGGCCAGCACCTGGGCGTTGGCTCCGGGCAGGTAAACAAGGTCCGAGCCGCCATTGGGCGCCACCACCACGTCGGGATGGGTGGGGTCGCGGCCCAGCACGCCGGAACCGGCCGCCAGCCTGGCGCCATTGCTGTAATCCAGCGCCGCGCCGGTTGCGCCGGGCGGGCGCAGCGGCAGGGCGAGCTTGGCGGCCAGGTCAATCGCCAGGAATCCGAAAGGCAGATCACTGAGCGGGGTGCCGGCATCGAAGCGGGCCGAGGGACTGGTCGCGCTGGTCCGGCTGACGGTGACAAAGCCGTGATCGGCGGTGACAAAAATATCGGTGGTCTTGTCGAGGCCCTGTTCCTTCAACGCATCCAGCAATTCGCCCAGCATCGTGTCGGCATCGCGCGCCCCCGCCTTGCCGCTGGGGCCGTTGATGCCCGGATCATACTCGCCGATACTGTCCCGGCCGTCATGCTGAGACTTATCGGGGTCGCGCGACCAGAAGAACAGCAGGAACGGCTTGCCGTCTTCCTTGAAATGCGGCAGCACGATGCGGGTGGCGGCCTTCGCCATCCAGACTTCCTGTTCGATATTGGGCACCGCCACCGCGGGGGCCGCGGGGCCGACAAATTCCTGCCGCATGGCGCGGTTGAACCAGCCGGGCAGGCCAAGCCCGCCATCCTTGCCGGTGGCATCGTCCAGGATCAGGGTCTCATTGCCGTCGGCACTGGCGGTGGAATCCTGGATACGAGCCGGGCCTTCCTTGCCGATGATCGCCGTCTGCCATCCCCTGGCGCGGGCGGCTGCCATCAGCGTGGTCTCGTTCAGGTAATTGCCGCCGAATTTCTGGTTCATTTCATCCAGCACCATGTCGTTTTCCAGAAAGCCCAGCGCTGAGCCTTTCAGGCTGATCATGGGCTGGGCGGTATAAAGCGTGTTGCCGAAATCGCCGGTGTCGCCGATGTAATGGCCGGTGGCGATGGCCGAGGCGTTCACTGTGGTGACGGTGGGATAAAGCGAATGGCTGCTGGTGAAATCCACCCCCGCCGCTTTCAGCCGGGCCATGTTGGGCATGTTGCCCGGTTCGACGCTGCCATAGCGCAGGCCGTCGGCGACAAAGATAATCACATTGTGGGGCTGATTCTGCGCGCTGGTGGGAAAAGCGGCGAGACCAAGCAGGGCGGCAGCGAGGATAGCGGATTTCACGCTTGTATCCTTTGGAGACGGCAAGAATAATGAGACTTTATGACAGCAATACCGGCACAGACAAACCTACAGACGTCCTAGGCGGCACCCGCCAAACCCACTATGATATTCTCCACCGAGTACAGGGCGCGTGAGACGCCCTCGCCAGGGGTCATGGGGAGGAATTGTTCCGTGAAATACGTCTCGAAGTCCGCCGCGGCCGGGTCGCAGCTGACTGTTAGCCTTTTTGCCATCGGCAGCCCGTCGGTCCTGGCGCAGGACGAGCCCCGTCGCCCCGCTGCGTCAGACACCGCGCCGCTGGGCAATCCGCTATATTCTGCGACAATAATCCGGGCGCACCGGACTTTGGAGGGATGACATGAGTAAACCGGGACCGGTAGCCCGCATGCTGGGGCTGATCGCCGAAGTTGAGCCGCGCGAGGTCAAGGCGGTTATCATCTCGTTCGTGTATTTCTTCTTTCTGATGGCGAGCTATTTCATCCTGCGCCCGCTGCGCGACACCATGGGCACGGTTTACGGCGTTGCCCATCTGCAGGAGCTTTTCACCGGCACTTTCCTGCTCAGCTTTATTGTGGCGCCGGTGTATGCCGGGCTTGCCTCCCGCATCCGATTGGAGATTTTCCTGCCCTGGGTTTACGGCTTTATCGCGGTCACCATGCTGGTGTTCTATTTCCTGTTTGTGAGCGATCCCAACAACCGCTGGATCGCCGCCGCCTTTTATATATGGCTCAGCACCTTCAACCTCCTCACCATCTCGGTGTTCTGGAGCCTGATGGCGGATATCTTTTCCAGCACACAGGCCAAAAGGTTGTTTGGCTTCATTGCCGCGGGCGGCACCGTCGGCACCATTAGCGCGCCGGCCTTCATCACCCTGTTCGTCAATGCGGTCGGAACCAACACGCTGCTCTTGATCTCTGCCGCGGGGTTCACCATCACCGCCTTTCTGGTGCGCATGCTGGAGGCGGAGAAGCGCAAGCTCGCCGCCACCGACAAGGAAGCGCAGAAGACCACACTTGACCACCGGCTGGGCGGCAACCCGTTCGATGGCTTTGTTCTGTTGTTCAAGTCACGGTATCTGCTGATGATCGCGCTGTTCCTGCTGCTGATGACCTGGATTTCCACGGTGATCTATTTCCAGCTCGGCGACCTGATCAGCAAGGAATTCGCCAGCCGCGCCGCCCGCACCCAGGCCTATGCCACCATTGACCTTGCCACCAATTCGATTGCGGTGCTGATCCAGCTGTTCGGGACCGGGCGTATTATAAAGCGCTTCGGCGTCACCACCGGGCTTCTGCTCAATCCCGTCATCATGGTGCTGGCCTTCCTGGCGGTGGCCTTTTCTCCGGTGCTGCTGGTGCTTGGCAGTATGCAGGTGGTGCGCCGCTTTGCCGAATATGCCATCGCCAAGCCAAGCCGCGACATGTTGTTCACAGTTGTGGACCAGCAAAGCAAGTACAAGGCCAAGAATGTCATCGAAACGGTGGTCTATCGTTTCGGCGATGTGACCTCGTCCTGGGTCAGCGCGGCGGTGCTGCCCTTTGGCGTCGCGGGGCTGGCCGTTTTCGGAATGATCATCGCCGTCTGCTGGTTTCCCATCGCCTGGATATTGGGCAAGCGTTATGAGAGCGTGCGGGACGGCAAGCTGATCAAACCGGTCCCTGTCGCAGCAGAGTAACCGGCCTACCGGCCCGCTATTTCAGTCCCAACGCAGCACGCATCTCGCTGGCTGGCATCGCCTTGGGATAGACCGGTGAACCGGCGTCGAATTTCTTGGCGGTGGAAAGTCCCCCCACAACCACCGGCTCATAACCGGCATCGGTCACCAACTGCTTGGCCACGGTCAGGGCGCCCTGGTCATCGGCGGCAAGCTCAATACCGATCAACTCACCCGGATGATGCGAATCCGCCGCCAGGGCTGCAAAGCCGATCGAATTAAAGGCGCGCACCAAACGGGTGCCTGGCAGATAGATGGCGTCCATCACGCCGGTGCCTTTTTCGATGGCATCCTTGGTCATGTCGCCATCCCGCGTGGGATTGGGATTGCAGGTATCGAGCACGATCTTGCCCTTGAGCTGGGCGGCATAGTCGCGGCCGACCTGCGGCAGGGCGCCATAGGGCACGGTCACCACAACCACATCGCCCCAAGCCGCCGCCTGCTCCGGCGTTCCGACCTGCGCATTGGGACCGATCTGCGTGGCCAATTCCTTCACCGGGCCCAGATCGCGGGCCGACAGCATCACCTGATAGCCGGCCTGAGACCAAAATTTTGCGAGCGTACCGCCCATCCGGCCAGCGCCGATGAAGCCGATTTTGGGTTTGGCCGCCTGGGCCATCACGCCTCCCGGCGCGACCACAAGGCCTGCGACAGCAACCGCCAAAAGCGCCCGGCGCGTCAACCCCAGTCGGTTTTCATGTATCATCATCAATACCTCTCGCGGTCGGCAGTGGAAGTCCAAGCGGCAAAATTAGCGCCGCTGCGCAAAATGTTCAATATTGCCGCACGGTCCGGCGGCCCTGTTAAACCATGTCACTCGGCAAGGGTAACAGCGGGTTCGGCGGGCCGCGCGCCGCTGAGGGCTTCATATCGCCGTCCCAGCGCGAAGGCGACAAACCCCCAGGCCGTCGAGACTCCGACACCCAAAACCACGGCGCCGGCAAGACCAAACCCGCCGGCGCGCAATCCCGCCTGCATCCATGCCGCGGTAAGATCGCCGAAGCGATACACCACCGTGTCGATGACGTTTTTCGCCTTGTATTTGCTTTGCTGGTCAATAACCGTGAACAGCACCTCCCGGCTGGGGCGGGCGATTGCGTATTGCGAAATGCGCTGCAGCGCTCGCGCTGTCTGCACCATGAAAAGTGTGGGTGCCGCAATAAGCGCCAGGCATGCCCCGACCATGAGGATGGGGCTGAGGACCAGGCTGGCGGTCACGCCGAACCGCCGCATCACGCGGCTCAGCCCCAGAATCAGAATGGCCGCGGAACAGATATTGACGAACAGATCCACATCGGCAAAGGCGACGGCTCGGAGCTCCACCGCCGAATAGGCTCGGGAAATAAGATCGGCCTGCAGGAAATAGAGGATGGTGGCGATCCAGGTCATGAGCAGCATGAACGCAGCCTGGCCCATCATGAATGCCGATTTCAGCAGCAGCTCGAAGCCGCGAAAGGGGTTTCCCGGGAGGCTGTGGTCGAGTGTCGTGTTTTGTGCGTCAAATCCTTCCTCTCGCAGCCTCTGCTTTTCCCGCATCAGGAGGTGCACCAGAAGAATCACCAGCAAAAAGCCGGCAATCGCGATCAGCAGCAAGCCGTCTATGCCCAGACTTTGGACCAGCGACGTCGTTATGACGGGGCCCATGATCGCGCCAAGGCTGCCGCCCGCGGCGATAAAGGCGAAAAATCGTGTGGCCTGTGCCGCGGAAAAGGTATCGGCCATCAAGGTCCAGAATACCGATATCAGGATCAGGTTGATGGCGCTGAACCAGCAGAAATAAGCGCCGGCGACCCAGCGGTTATTGGGCGCCAGGTGAAACAGCAGATAGAAAATCAGAAGGTTGGCGAGCAGGAACCAGAAAACGCCGGGCAGCAAGCGCGACAGAGTCACCTTTGCGGCGCACCAGGAGAAAAGCGGCGCTGCGAGAAATATGATGACAAAGGTGCCGGTGAAGAGATTTTGAAGGTCGGCGACACCGAACACCGTGCCCATCGTGTCGCGCAATGGCCGCAAAATGTAATAGCTGCCCAGAAGCGCAAAGTTGCAGAAAAAGGCAAGAATGGCGGCTTTGCGTTCGTGCGGCGCCACCTGGGCCGTGACGCCCAGCAATCGCGCCAGCCCATATTGCGAATTCAGTGCCATTGTCTTTTGATAGCGCTGTTAACCCAGCGACTCCACATATTTGACCATGCGGGCGCGTTGCTCGGCATCGGGCAGACGTCCGCGCCCGGCGCCAAGATTGTCCACCATATGCTCGGGCTTGTCCGTTCCCGGAATCACGGCCGTCACGGCCGGATGACCAAGGATGAATTTGAGGAAGAACTGGCCCCAGCTGGCGCAATCGATGTCGCCCGCCCAATCCGGCAGCTTCTTGCCCAAAGCGAGGCGAAACAGCCGCCCCCGCCCGAACGGCAATGCGACAATGACGGCCGTGCCCGCGTCCCTTGCCGCGGGCAACACACGCTGCTCGGCTTCGCGGTTGTCTATGGCGTAATCGACTTCCAGAAAGTCCGGCTTGGTGCGCCTTATGATGGCCTCTGCGGCAGGATAGCTGCCTTCAAAGGTGGTGGTGATGCCGGTATAGCGGCACAGCCCCTGTGCCTTGAGCGCGTCAATGCCGGCCATGTCCTGGTCTGGATTGCGCACATTGTGAAGCTGGAGCAGATCCACCTTGCCGGTTTTGAGACGTTGCAGCGACTCTCGCGCTTCCGCGGCTTCCTGTCCGGGCCGATAACGTTCGAGCTTGGTCGCAATGAATACACGTGGGCGCAATCCTGTCTGCGCTAGAATATCGCCAACAACGCTCTCTGCTTCGCCATAGGATGGCGCGGAATCGACCAAGGTGCCGCCATTCGCCACCAGAGCGCGCACCACGGCGGTCGGACCGGCCCGCTCCGCCGGGTTCGATCCCACGTCGAACACATTGACCGTGCCGACCCCGACCGCCGGCAACTTTTCACCGCCACCATGTGGGATAGGCCGCGCCAACAGGGTCTCTGGCGATTGGGCGTTGGCAGAGGGAGCCAAGGACGATGTCAACGCACTGGCGCAAAGCCCGACATACAAGCCCGTAACATCGCGCCGCGAAAGAAGAAATGGACCATTTTTTTCCATGGCATGTCCTCGTTCAAAGACCCTTTCACTGGAGCCGTTTATGCCGCCTCAATGAATTTCGCCATGCGTGCGCGCATCGCCTCATCGGGCAGCCGGCCACGGCCGCCCCCAAGATTGTCAATCATGTGCTCTGTCTTGTCGGTGCCCGGCGCAACCACCGTGACCGCCGGATTGCCGAGGGTGAATTTGAGAAAGAACTGGGCCCAGCTTGCGCAATCAAATTCCGCCACCCAGTCCGGCAACGGCTTGCTCAACACATTGTGGAAGACGCGGCCACGCCCGAAAGGCAATGCTACAACGACCGCGGTTCCCACCGAGGCGGCGGCGGGCAGCACGCGCGCTTCCGCCGCGCGCTTGTCAATGGCATAATCCACCATGAGAAAATCGGGTTTCTCGCGCTCGAGGATCGCCACAGTTGCATCGTAACTGTCCTCCGATGTTGTGGTAATGCCGGTGTAGCGGCAAAGACCCTGCGCTTTCCAATCGCGCAACAAGCCAAGGTCCTGGTTGGGATCGCGCACATTGTGAAACTGCATGAGATCGAGTTTGGGGGTGCGCAGCTGCTTCAGTGACCCCTGAAACGCGGTCGGCCCGTTTGCCCTGCTGTAATCCTTGATGTCGAATTTTGTCGCGAGAAACACGCGGGAGCGAAGTCCCGTATCGGCCAGAATGTCGCCCAGGACGCCTTCCGCGGTCCCATAGGATTCCGCGGTATCGATGAGAGAGCCTCCGTGGGCGACCAGCGCGCGTACCGTATTGCTGCAGGACATGCGCTTGGCGGCGTCGCCACCGACGTCGAACACGATGATCGTGCCAAGGCCGATCACCGGCAGCATTTCGCCGCTATGCGGGATCGCGCGCGCAAGCAGGGGCTTTTCCGACGCGGTGGATTGCGCCCATGCTCGCTGAAGACAATTCGATGCGATGAGGCTCGCCCCAAACCCCGCACACAATCCCGTCAGTTTTCGGCGAGAAAGAACTAAGCCACCTGTTTCCATGGATATCCTCCGCTCGTCGAGCCGCTGATTTCCTTAGGTTACCGCCGCAGATGGCGCGGCCTCAATACCATTTGCGCAGGCGGACAATACTCGCGTTGCCGACCTGGGTCTCGAAAGCGGCCATGTCGCTCGTCGTGCCGTCCTGGTTGCTGTAGTGGTAGGGAAAAACAAATTTCGGCCGGAAATCCTTTACCCATTTCGCTGCCGCATCGACGGTCTGGGTGAATGGCAGATTGATGGGGATGAACGCCACATCGATGGCCGACAGATGGGCAAGTTCCGGCGTCTCCTCTGTATCGCCGGCGATATAGACGCGCTTGTCGCCGAGGGTGAGGACATAACCGTTGCCAAGGCCCTTGGGATGGAAGTTTGCCCGCGCCGGCGTGGTGTTGTACATCGCCACAGCCTCGACCATCACCCCGCTAAGCGTGTCATGGTCGCCATTTTTCATCACTTTCGTCTTCGCCTGGAGATCGGCGGGCATCGCGTCATGCACATTCTGCGGCGCGACAATCACGGTGTTCGGGCCGGCGACGGCCTGAAGAATCGGCACGTTGAAATGATCGCCATGAATATGGGTGATGAGAATGATATCGGGCGGCGGCAGGGCCTTATAGGGCGCCGCGAGCGCCGCACCCTGGGCGCCATTGGCGACAGGTGCCGGATCGACAAGGATATGCGCGCCCTTCCATGTGATCATGAGGCTGGCATGATGAATCGGAACAATTTCGGCCGGGCCGCTGGACGTGGCGATCCGGTCCGCACCGGCGACTTGCGCCTGGGCCGGCAGCGACAGGGTGCAAAGGGCGAGCGCCGCCAATCCGGCCGTCAATGTCCGATAGTGCATCATGCGTGTCATCTCCCGTCCGTTTCCTGATGGGAGGAAATTACCGCAAAGGGGGCTTGAGTACCAACGTCGGGACCGGGTGCCCGGCGAAATCTCCAATGGGCCAAATTTGCGGCTTGGCGGGCGTTAGGTAGGCCGCCACCTTGATTTTATTGGGAAAATTCGACGGCGCTGGTGGTGATTTCCAAGCCAATTTCCAATTGAGACATGGCGCCCACAAGAGTGAGTATAGGACCGTGTCTGACAGTCGCTTAAACGCAGGAAGGAGGCGGGCCGACCCGTTGCGAAACCGCCCGAACGGCGTAACCTGACAAAAAAACGAGGACGCTCCGATGCTCAATATCTTGATCTGCTCGCGCCGCGCCTTGCTTGCTGCAGGCGGAGCATGGACACTCGCCGCCGCGTTTGGCGGGGCCTTCGCGCAAGCGGCCAAGCAGCCCATCGGCATTATCGGAGCGGGCAATATTGGCGGCGCGCTCGGCGGTTTGTGGATCAAGGCCGGCCATCCGGTGATGTTCTCCTCACGCAACCCCGAAGAACTCAGTGACATGGTCGCCAAGCTCGGCCCGCTTGCCCATGCCGGCACGGTGGCGCAAGCCATCGCTTTTGGCGACGTACTCTTTGTCGCCGTGCCCTATGCCGCGCTGCCCCAGATTGGGAGTGATTACCGCGCCGCGCTTAAGGGCAAGGTCGTGCTCGACGCCACCAACGCGGTGCCGACGCGCGACGGGGACGCCATTACCAAGGAGGCGGACGGGAACGGCATCGGCATTACCTCGCAGAAATATCTTGCCGGTACGCGGCTGGTGCGTGCCTTCAACATAACGGGCGCCGGGGTCTTCACCAAAGAATCAAACCGCCCCGATCCGAAAATGGCCATTCCAATAGCCGGCGACGATGCCGAGGCGGTGCGCGTGGCCGACGGCCTTGTACGCGACGCCGGCTTCGAGCCGGTGCTTGTCGGCAAGCTGGTGGACGCGCGCAAGTTTCAGCAGCGCGGCGGACCCGGTTATGGCCAGGTGGGGACCGCGGCCGAGCTGAGGCAGAAGCTGGGCATGGCGCAATGATGGGTGCTTGTCCGGGGATCCCATAGCGGCGGGACCCCTCACCTCAGGCTCGGGCGTTGGCTTTGCTTTTCTTATCGAGGTCCGGAAGATCAGCGAACATGATTAAAAAACTTCTGCTCGTCGGCGCGGTTGTGTTCGGCTGCTGCGGCGCGGCTTTCGCGGCCTCCGATCCCAATGCGCCCTTGCCGTTCGCCCAGCCGGAAGCGGTGGGCATGTCTTCTGCACGTCTGGGCCGTATCGGCGCCGTTATAAAATCCGATATCGCCGCCGGCCGCATTCCCGGCGCGGTCGTCGCCATCGCTCGTCACGGCAAGCTGGTTGCCTTTGATGCCTATGGCTGGCGCGACAAAGCCGCCCGCCTGCCGATGACCACCGACACGATTTTCAATATTGCCTCAATGACCAAGCCCATGACGGCGGTAGGAGCCCTGATGCTTTACGAACAGGGACGCATTCTGATGGATGACCCCCTGTCCAAATATTTTCCAAAGTTCGCCAATTCCCGCGTCGCCGGTCGTGACGCCATGGGGGAGCCCACGCTGGACACGGTGCCGGCGAACCGCCCTATCGTGGTTCAGGATCTTCTGCGCCATACTTCGGGCCTGATCTATGGCAGCAGGGGCGCCACGGTCATTCACAAAATGTATCCGGCGGGTACCGAAGATGCGGCCAGTGGCGCGGCCTTTCTGGACAGGCTCGCAGGTCTGCCGCTGCTGTGGCAGCCCGGTTCCACTTGGGATTACGGCTTCGGTCTGGACATCACCGGCCAGATCATCGAGAAACTTTCGGGGCAGACGCTGGGCGCCTATCTCAAAGCCAATCTTTTCACTCCGCTGGGCATGAAGGATACTGGCTTCAACGTCCCGCCGGAAAAAGCACAGCGCTACGCCAGGCCCCTGCCCGCCGATCCCGATACCGGAGGGCCACAGTCCCGCTCGCCCGAACTCACCAAGCCGCTTAATTTCGATTGCGGCGGCGGCTGCGCTGCCTCCACGGCGGGCGACTATCTGCGCTTTGCCTCCATGCTGCTGCATCAGGGACACGCCGGGAACGCCCGCATCCTGGGGAGCAAGACCGTCGAATTCATGACGTCGAACCAATTGGGACCCGAGGTCAAAAATCTCGTTGTCAACGCCGATCCGACCCGCGCGAATTTCGGCTTTGGCCTGGGCGTGGCGGTCAAGACGAGCGCCGGCAATACGCGCCTGATGGGCTCGGTCGGAGCATTCAACTGGCCTGGTGCCAGCGGCACCGACTGGTGGGTGGATCCGAAAGAAGACCTTGTCGTGGTCTATATGTCGGCGGCGCCGGGGCCGCTTCGCTGGCATTACCGCCAGGTCATCAACGCGCTGGTCTATCAATCCATCACGGACTGATTCACCTCTTCAGCCCGATGCGCGGCATGGAATGCGCGACCAGCCGTCGCATGTTTCTGGCCTCCGCTTGTCAACACATGAAATCGACTGGTACGCGCGATACGGGTTTTGTCTCCGGCACTCCGAGAGGAGCGTTATACGCGAGCCTGTGCGCGCGGTCCTCAAGCGCCGTGGCCGCACGCAAAAACAAATCGATATAGGCAAGGTCCCCCGTCTCAGCGGCTGAAGCACGCAATTTTTTTGCCAGGATCAGCAACTCACGCAGCTGTTGGGCCTTTGTTTGTTTTTCCATGGCGCTTGCCTGTTTCTATACGAAACTTTTGAGACCGAGATAGCATCAATGGGAATTTTCGCCTTATCAAACCGCTCAATTTGGCGGCGAAGCGATTGCGCCCTGGCCGTTATTGCTGCGCGCGGGCATAACGGCGCGATACACGATAACGGGCCTGGAGGCGCCATAAATCGCCGAATGCAGGAGCGGCCCCGCCTTGAAATCAAACTCGCCATGCGCGGAGCTGGAGAGGGACATTTCCATGGCGCGCAACCAGACGAGATCGGCGTGCGTTCTTTGTCCGATGCCCAATCGCCGGGCGACTTCGGAGAAATGATCCGCGTATCGCGCATGCGAAAACGGCAGGCGTTCCATCACCAAACGGATTAGTTCGGCCGCACCCAGCGCGCTCGTGGGTATGGTTTCCAGCAATTCACTGTTAAGACTTTTGATCGTCGACAGCAGGTGGTTGACGGTTTCTCCGCGTTCGCGACAGCGATTTCGTTCATAATCCTTGGCCGCAATACGCAGCGTTGCCTCTGCCGAACGCAACTCTTCCGCCAAAACAATAACGGGGTCGATGGCCACGGTTACCTCCATATCTGTCATTAACAAGCGATGAAAACGACCTGGAGAGACAACCCCCGCAAGAGATGGGAAGCGAGTCTGAAAATGTATTATCCACAAAAACCGATTCCACTTTTAAGAAAATCAGTTTCAAATTTTTTCAGATCGCTAAAACAGAGGACCATCACCTTCCGGCGAGATCATTTTGGTTGGAGCGAACAAAAAGGGCGCGAGCTAAACCCGCACGGCGGTTGCTGTTTTTACAAAACGGTGACGGCAAGGGCTTGGCAGGACCACATTCGTGGGAGTGCTCACGGGCCATATGAGCATTGCTACAATTCAGCCTGGCGGCCGGCAGCTGGACCGCCGAAGGCGGTCAAGTTCCGCAGCACGAAATTGATGATGACTTATCTATTTTCAGAGGTAGTGCACGCAGACCCATGCGATGCCGGTCCACAGGAGACCTGATGCACCAAAGCCAAACGCCAACACACGTCTGTCGGACCACTTTTTGCCTGGCGAAGCGGCAGCGCCCGAGCAGACTTGAATGCCGTCCGACAAAATCATCGCATCGCTTGATGATCGGCGATCGGGAAATCCTACGATGGTGCCCACATGTTCACCTGCTATGGTTCCCAATCGGGAGATCACCCGGAACGAACGCGATGCGCTTAAGATGCTGAACATGGCCAGGTGGTTCGGCCTTGGTCGATGGGTCTCCGAGCGCAAGACTGATGCCGATGAAGCATTTTTTCCGGGCATCAGCGGCGATGACCGGAATTAGTATGGTCTCGAATTCCACGGCGTCTGATTTTGATCGTGATGCGATCGAGGAAAGGCGAAAGGCCAGATGGCTTTCGGCTGACACATTGAAATAGCGCTCAAGCATTGTTCGCGCTTCGATGTCCCAGTAACCGTAGAATTTCTTGCCCCGTGGATTGGACCCGATGAAGTCCTGGATTTCGCTTCCCGCGAGCCGGTAGATGGGCGATCCCGCATCATCAAGGTCCAGAATGAAGATGTGTGGCGCCAGGCATTCGAGGGTCGCCAGATCAACCCCTGCTTTGGCGGCGAGACCATGACCGGCGTTCCATCCGTTGTGGCGATCGACGGGAAGACGATTGCGCTCATTTTTCATCGCGAAACGCAAAATACATTCGGCACCTCGCCGCTCCGTACGATGTGCCGCCTTTGACCGGCCGCCTTGGCATTTGTTGACGTCATGCAAGTCCAGAGGAGAAACGGCCGTTATTGGGTCTTACGCCGCGCCTGCCGGCATCAGGAACTGGTTAATGATATCCATATTGGATACTTTTGAGCAAGACCAATATTTATGGCTGGCCGGAAAAATTGGCTTTTATGGAAGTTATAAGAGGATTTATGGAAGAACGGTTTGCTTTTTTGTTGAGACGAGACGGTTAATGATGTATCCTATATGGATACTTCTAGCACAGCTGGTGTCCCAAGACGGGAACGTCCGGCATCTGTCTTGACTTGCGGCTCTCAGCGCGCGGCGCGGCCGCGCCGGTGCTTCAGGGGCGGCGCATCCGGCTCGGTCAGCACTATGGGCGGCGCCACAGCACCGGGCGCGCCGTGCCGTCCCTCCCAGCGTCGCAGCGTGCCCAAAAGTTCGCTGGCCATTCGGACGAGAACAACCCGGTCTTCCATCGGCAATTGCGAAACAATTTCGAGGATTTCCTTTTCCTCTGGCCCGTGCTGGCATGCGACCGCGCCTTGGGGCAGAAGGTCGGATATCTTCACATCCAAAGCCCGCGCAAGCCGCTCCATCCAGCCCAAGGAGAGGCGGCGTTCCCCCCGTTCAAGCTTTTGAATTTGAGCCTTAGTTGTCCCCGCAGCCTTGGCGAGTTCTGTCAGAGACAAGCCCTTTTCGAGACGAAGAATGCCTATTCGGTTCTGCATTATACTTCCGGATGGAAAGAGTGGAGTCGCCCCTTCACGAACCACCACCAACTAGCAAGGCATGTGCCATTATCGGCTGTTAATGTTAACAGGCCTGGCCGTTGCCGGATAGATAGCACACGCCCATCCGGTAAGTCCGCTGGCCGCTGAGGGCAAAAATCGGGACGCAAATGACCGGATAATTTGGATGCTGCCGCGATGGTCTTTCCCGAACCTACGAAGCGCAAAGAAGCAATTTCCACAAGCGGCACGTCCATTGGGCAAGAAGATGGCCCCTCTTGCTTTCACATGACCTGGGCACCAACTCACGGATGAGGCGTCCAATTTCAGCCAATCTCTAACCTCGGTACACGGCGCTACCGCCCGGATTCCGGAGACGCGCGCCATGGATATCGCTCTGTCTTGCACCGCCATTAAAATACGGCGCCCGCGCCGGCGTCTTCGAACAGGGGCAATTCTGCGCCAGCAGCAGGCACCGGCCTCCCAGACTGTATCCTTTTTGGTTACCAACCAAGCCGCTGTTCCGATGGCGATTTTCGGCGTTTTTTAGCTGTATATGTGGAGAAAAAGCCACACGATCGGCCTTGTAGTTGCAATGGTCTCGCTTCTGTCTTGTAAAATGTATCCATATTGGATATCTCTAACGCGCTTCGACTGGCACAGGTATGGATGGGGGACCTGGGGTGGCTTTCGGTGTCCGGCAAAACACGTGGCACCAAGGCAATTCCAAATAATTCCGATGAATCTCAAGCACTTTTTCCTCAATTAGCGCCCTATGAGCGGAACAATTCCGATCATGATGGTGGAACAAACAGTTGCCATCGTGGATGACTGCGCGGGCTTTCGCGAGTCCATGCGCGCTCTGTTGGAGTCGATTGGCCTCGCAGTCCGCGGTTACCCCTCTGCATTTCATTTTTTGGCAGACTATGATCCGAAGGCCGGCTGTCTCATCGCGGATATTCGCCTGCCAGAAATGAGCGGCCTGGAATTGCAGGAGGAAATCGTCAGACGCGGCATGAATTTGCCGGTGATCTTTATCACTGCTCAAGCCGATGTGCCGCTTGCCGTGCGCGCGATGAAAGCCGGGGCAGTCGATTTCATCGAAAAGCCGTTCGACGAGGATGCGATGATTGCGGGCATAAAACGCGCGCTTGAAATCGGACGGCAAATACACAAACGCATTGGAGAAACGAAAAATGCCATGGATGCGCTTGCTCTGCTCACCCAGCGGGAACGGCACGTCTTCGATCACCTTGTCAAAGGACACTCCAACAAAGCGATTGCTTGCCAACTTGGCATTTCGCCCAGAACCGTCGAATTTCATCGGGCGCACATCATGGGCAAGATGAACGCCCGCAGCCTGTCCGATCTCGTGCACATCACAATGGCGGCCGGTCATTCCATGCTGGACAATGCCTCCATGATGACGGAATCACGACGTCACATCGCTATCGCCCGAAGATTGCAGGGTTGCTGACTCTGACGGATTGAGAAACGAAGAGCCACCCCAGCAGGTCAGGGCTTCAGCCGGGCACTGCGCCTCCTGTTGCGAACATCGCGGCCTTTCTTGCGCATTCCGCGTCCAACAATTCGCTGCGTCCGTATCGCGGCAGGAAACATCGTGTTGCAAAAGAGGTGGAAATATCGGGGCGGACAAGCGTAAATTCGGAACCGCCGCGTCCATAGGTAGAATTCCTAGCTATCCTTCCAGCGAATCTACTTACGCGCAATTCCCAGCTACCCAGTAAACAAAAAATGAACGATGTCTTCTCGCGATAAAGCGCATTTTGCGCGTCGCGTTGAGCCGGGGGACCCATGTCTGACACATTGTGCACTGTGCGCGAGAACATCGCGCGATCGGGGCCGATCAATCCCATGTCGCGGTTGACTGAAAACTGCATACAACCGCCCGCGACACTGAACGATCACTTGCGCTCGATACAGAAATTCGGCGTCCGCCTCCGATTCCGGCGCAATGAACCGATTTTCGATGGCGGCGACCCGGTAGACCGTGTCTACAAGATATTGAGCGGAACAGTGCGCCTGTGCCGGCACATGGCGGACGGCCGCCGTCATGTCA
>Ga0210402_10000297_pt1 | contig 56775 bp, 45 predicted proteins | sample IncBWC7MmetaG_FD_161055 | JGI IMG/M metagenome (GOLD analysis project Ga0210402, IMG submission 161055) | Forest soil microbial communities from Barre Woods Harvard Forest LTER site, Petersham, Massachusetts, United States - Inc-BW-C-7-M | ecosystem: Environmental > Terrestrial > Soil >... | reverse complement strand
GACAAAATTAATGCCTTATTTGCAGGCGCTGCATTCAATTTAAGAAAAATTATTCGCCTTATTGGCAAGCAAAATAAGCTTTCTACGCTTTCCTGTGCATAAGACTTTTTCAGGGACGACTATTTAGCCGCCTCAGTGATTTGGCTTAATTGATGACACGCCCTAGTCAATTTCATTGTTGAACGACTGGCTACGGTCCTCATTTACCCGCAGTAAACTCCGGTCCTCGCCAGTCGTTCGCCGCGAACTTGACTCCATTTCTGAGTTTCGAAAGAGGTCTAATGCTGTCCGCTTAGGCCACGCAGCTGTCGACGTAGTTGCCTAAAGTCGTGAACATTTAAGCTATCGGATAACACTAAAACACTGATACGCCGCGACCTCTGTTTGAGGCAATCAAAATTTAGCAGTACAAAATACCGCGTACAAATACTATTATCGGCTAATTTTGCTGTTGTTATTTCGGCTAAATTATTCCTCAATTGCCAACGTCCTGCGTTGGCTTGCCAAAATTCGATAACAGAATGCGGATGGCTTAATAAGGCATGCTGGCGAAAAAGCGTCACAAAACTTATTAGGACAGCTAACGCTAAAAGTAATTTAGTCCACCAAGGCCAAGGCAAAAAACACAAACAAGCAATCGCACCGCCATGAATAATTAATAATAATATTCCTAAGTAATAAGAGGATTTTAAACGAAAAAAATTAGTGGCCACAACCAATCCTCTCAATAAGTCTTTGCAACAAAGGCTCCTCAACAGGTTCACGTTTAATTAGCCACCGACAAAGATCGGGGTCGTGATTGCTGAGTAGTTGCTCAAATAAGGTTTTATTCACGTCACTTAAACCCACATAGTGCTTATCGAAAAAAGGCAACAATAAAAGATCCAGCTCCAGCATTCCTCGACGACACTGCCAACGTAAACGATTTATTTTTTCTTGCATATGAGTAGTAGAGATTTACTGTAGCTTTACTTTACCAGGATATCATGGATTAATCGTTGGCTACTATCGGTCATAACGATATGTCCTGCGGCATGCGGTAGTGAATCTTGATACAATTCGGAAAACTGCAACAAATAATTCGGATCAAAAAAAATTGAGCTTATATTCAAAGTGGCTAAGGTCACGTACTTTGCCTGTAGTCCTGCTAAGGTTTTTTTCAAAAATAGTATTTCGAATTTAGCATAAAGTTCATCATGACTATCGATGATATTTTTATTTGTTTTCGCTATAATATTAAAAATATCACGTGTTTCAACCGTATCCTTTCTATGATCTTTTGGCGATTGACTCGAATGTATCACTAAAAATCCAGAATTTTCTGGCAAAAATGTAGGAAAATCCCGGTTACTTTTCACTTTCATATCAACCAGTAATGCTCGCGTTAATGGCTTTGGACCTATAAAAAAAGCTTCTTCACTTGAAAAATATCGAGACAACAAAATATAAGCCAAGCCGGCGACGGCGATTGACGCAATAACCGCAATTATTTTTAACCTTACCATGGAATATCCCTATTTTTATAGTAGACCTCTTTCGAAACGTGGCAATTTAGTCAATTTCATTGTTGAACGCCTGGCTACGGTCCTCATTTACCCGTAGTAAACTCCGGTCCTCGCCAGTCGTTCGCCGCGAACTTGACTACATTTCTGAGTTTCGCAAGAGGTCTAGTGAGCAGTGCATGTATACACTTTGCACACTTACTTCTTTATCGCGGCGTCCTTGTCATCTTTGTAAAGATTTATTTGCTTGGCTGTAGAGAGCGGTTTATAGCGCTCGTCATGCTTCGCTAATACCCTGGTAGCATGCATAATCCTCCTTTGATCAAAACTACCTTCTATAACGACCGATTGTCCTTCACGGAATAAATCAGGTAAAACACCTGCATATTCAACTTGCACACTATGCAAGGCATCGCTAACTACAAAAGAGATTTGCAAGCTATTTACGCTACGCTGCAAAGTACCCTTTTTTACTTGCCCGCCTAAACGAAACGATTGCTCTGAAGTCACTGTACCTGTAGCAATTTGCGTGGGCGTATAAAATAAATTAATGTTTTGCTTTAATGCATACAGCGTTAAAGCCACAACCGCTGTCATGATGATAACAAGCCACACGATAAAATAAAAACGTTGTTTTTGGACTGCATTCATTGCTTTCATCCACAGCGCGGTATTTGATTTATGCACTTACAGGATGACTACCTGTATCGTTATATTCGAAAGAAGTCTAATCTTCTCTGTAGTTAGTTTGCATTAACTAATTCATTTATTTGCAATGCAGAAAAAACCTCATTTAGCTGCTGCGTCACACGTAGGAAGGTAGTCCGTTTTGAAAGCTCTTTTAAGCGCTGTGCACCTACATAAGTACACGTGGAACGCAGGCCTCCTAAAATATCGAGAATGGTATTTTCTACCTTGCCTCGATAAGGGACATTCACTGAACGACCTTCACTAGCACGATAAGAATTAATCCGGCCATGATGTTTCATCATCGCTTCGCTAGAACTCATTCCATAAAATCGCATAAAGTACTTCCCGTTTTCCTGTGTTTTTTCTCCAGAGCATTCCTCATGTCCTGCCAACATGCCACCCAGCATCACAAAATCTGATCCAGCTGCAAACGCTTTGGCCACATCACCTGGAGAAACACAACCGCCATCTGCACATAAATGCCCCCCTAAACCATGTACCGCATCCGCACATTCAATAATGGCAGAAAGTTGAGGATAACCTACCCCTGTTTTTAAACGAGTGGTACAAACAGAACCGGGTCCTATCCCTACCTTTACAATATCCGCTCCTGCTAAAACGAGTTCTTCTGCCATTTCAGCAGTCACAACATTCCCAGCAATCAACGTTTTTTTCGGATATTTTTTGCGCAAAGCTAGCACGCAATCAACGAAGCGCTGCGTGTACCCGTTAGCCACATCAATACAGATAAAGGGTGTAGAAACCACCTCCAGTATTTTCTCGAGCAATTCATCATCTTCTTTTTTTATACCCGTTGTTGCGAAACAATAATCGCATAATTTTTGGTCATTGGCATGAAACTGCTTCCATTCTGTTAGGCTAGCGAATTTATCAATTGCAGTCAGTAACTGATGTTTTGCTAAGCTTTTTGCCATAGCAAAAGTACCCACATGATCCATATTGGAAGCAATGATAGGAATACCTTTCCAAGAAAAACGCGAGTGCTTAAAGATATACTCTCGCGTTAAATCAACGTCCGCTCGTGTCTGTAAGGTACTGCGTTTAGGACGAATTAATACATCTTTAAAATCCAATTTTATTTCTTGCTCAATACGCATAAAATAAGCTCATCAGTGGGTCTCACTCACGCCAACACTGCAATTTTATGTTGCAGTAGACGCAAAAGCGACGAGGGGAGGCTAACCCAGTGGTCTATGTTATCATAACGAAGCTATCTAGACACCGACTAGCTTACTAATGAAAAAACCGCTTATTTTAGTTGATGCTACCTCTTATCTGTACCGTGCTTATCACGCCCTCCCCCCCCTTAGCAATTCAAACGGTGATCCCACTGGAGCTATCTATGGCGTCATTAGTATGCTACGCAAGCTAGTTAAAGATTACCAACCTGAGTACATCGGCGTCATCTTTGATGCAAAAGGTAAAACCTTTCGTGAAAACTTATACACGGCCTATAAAGCTAACCGCCCTACTATGCCCGACGATCTGCAACGACAAATAACACCGCTTTATGCCATCGTTGACAGCCTGGGTCTAGCTCGATTAGTTCAAGAAGGCGTCGAAGCCGACGATGTGATTGCCAGCTTAGCGCAAAAAGCCATTCAAAAACATTGGCCTGTCTTAATATCAACAGGCGACAAAGACTTTGCGCAATTGGTTGATAAACACATTACTTTAGTCAATACCATGAATAATACTCAGCTTGATCGGCAAGGCGTTATAGAAAAATTTGGCGTAACGCCGGAACAAATAATCGATTATTTAAGCTTGATAGGTGATGTTGTAGACAACGTACCCGGTATTCCTACTGTGGGTCCTAAAACAGCGGCTAAGTGGCTACATCAATACGGCAATCTGGAAACATTAATAAAAAACGCGAGTAAAATTAGCGGGAAAGTAGGTGAAAATCTGCGTGCACATCTCGGCCAACTCCCACTTTCTCGGCAATTGGTCACGATTAAAAAAGATGTTGAACTAAACTTTTCTTTAGAAAATTTACGTCCTAGATCGCCTGATTTATCCGAATTAATGAAATGGTACAAAAAACTTGAGTTTAAAGCTTGGTTAAAAGAATTAGAACAAACACCGAACACAGAGAAACCCACTATCGCTGCAAAGATTATTGCTAAAACGAACTACTCCACTATACTCGATGAAAGCCACTTTCATCGTTGGCTTAAACAATTAGCGAATACAAAGCAATGGGCCTTAGATACAGAAACGACAAGTTTAGAGGTAATGCAAGCAACATTAGTCGGTTTGTCTTTCGCGCTTGAAGCAGGCAGCGCTGTCTATATTCCGCTTGCACACGATTACCCAGGGGCACCCAAACAATTAAATAGAGATTGGGTATTAAATAAATTAAAACCTTTTTTAGAAGACCCTGCTTATTTAAAAATCGGCCATAACCTAAAATATGATATGAGTATCTTGGCAAATTATGATATTAAACTGCAAGGGCTTGCTTTTGATACGATGCTAGAATCTTATTTGCTAGATAGTGCAAGCAATCAGCATAGTTTAGATAGTGCCGCGCTAAAACATCTTGATTATGAGACCATACATTTCGTAGATATTGCCGGCAAAGGTAACCAGCAAAAAACCTTTAACCAAATCGATCTCACCGTCGCAAGTACTTACGCCGCCGAAGATACTGATATTTCGTTACAGTTGCACTCAACACTGTGGCCACAACTAAATAAATTACCAGACTTAAGCCATGTTTTTACCCAACTGGAAATGCCACTGGTTTCGGTATTGTCGCGCATCGAACGATACGGTGTCCTGATTGACAAAAAATTGTTACTAAAACAAAGTATTTCACTCGCAAAACGTCTGGCTATATTGGAAAAACAAGCCTATAAATTAGCGGGTAAACCCTTCAATCTCAGTTCACCGAAACAATTGCAAACTATACTTTATACCGAACAATGCTTACCTATTCTAGAAAAAACTCCAACAGGACAAGCATCCAGTTCTGAAAGTGTTTTGCAAATACTAGCGATAAAATATCCTTTGCCCAAGGTAATTCTAAAACATCGACATTTAAGTAAATTAAAATCAGGTTATACTGACAAGCTTCCACAACAAATAAATCCAAAGACTGGACGTGTGCATACCTCTTATCACCAAGCCGCTGTTGTCACCGGAAGATTATCATCGTCCGATCCTAATTTACAAAATATTCCCGCACGTACTACAGAAGGTCGAAAAATTCGACAAGCTTTTATTGCTGCTCCAGGTTATAGAATAATTTCAGCCGATTATTCACAAATCGAATTACGTATCGTCGCTCATTTTTCTCAAGACAAAGGCCTATTAGACGCTTTTTCCAAGGGCCTCGATATTCATCAGGCTACGGCGGCGGAAATACTCAGACTTCCACTGAAAAAAGTAACCCCTGAACAACGGCGAAGTGCCAAAGCAGTTAATTTTGGTCTTATTTATGGAATGTCTGCTTTTGGTTTGGCACGACAATTAGGGATTGAACGCGAAGAAGCCAAGCGTTACATTGATCGCTATTTTAATCGCTATCCTGGAGTAAGCGACTATATGGAACGCACTCGCCAACAAGCGCGGCGACAAGGCTATGTGACTACGCTCTTAGGACGACGCTTATGTTTGCCCCAAATTAATGCCCGTGATCCCTTACAACGAAAAGCCAGCGAACGTGCTGCTATCAATGCACCCTTGCAAGGTAGTGCAGCTGATATTATAAAAAAGGCCATGATAGATATCGACCAGGCTTTTTCATCTGAAGGTCTTAACGCCCATATCATTATGCAAGTCCACGATGAATTAGTTATTGAAGCGAAAGAATCTTGCCAACCGTTAGCCACAAGATTAATTGAAGATTTAATGATCAATGCAGCAAAACTAAGCGTACCCTTACTTGTTGATACCCACATTGGCCTTAATTGGGACAAACCTCACTAAAACTATATCCCAAAATTCAGCAATGCCGGCTGTCCAAAGAGGGCGCTTTCAGTTTGATCTGAATTGTCAAATTGATGCGCTTGTTCTTTTGCTGCAGAGCTAACATTATCCGATCTAAAAAAAGTAGCACGTAGTACACGACTGGCTATACGGTCAGCTGTTTTGCGAATTTTGAGTTTGTCTATTCCAGCCTGATAAGGTGCTTTCAAGCGATAAGAAACTGCTGCACAAAGTTCGCTCGGAAACTTTTTAGGCAAACATATCAAAGCAACTTCGATAAAGTGGTTACACGCTGTATCTCTAGCTTCCATTTTATGAGTAGCGAGATATTTACCAAATAAGGTGCCTGTGACAATTTCTATAAGCTGTTCTTGCTGAGCGTGCTTCAATTTTGGAAAAATGCTACTAAAGAATTGTTCGGCAAAGCACTCGTTTTTATCTATCAAAGTGCTAAAAGAAAACTTTTTAGATTGTAACTCACCTAAATAATCTGTACGGAACGCAAATACAATATCTTCATTTTGTTTCTGACCATCAAGATACTTGCAAAGCTTTTTGATATCCTCAGAAGTCAGTAACCGTCTGTTCGACGGCCCTAAAAAACAGGGCAGCGTACGTAAAGATCGCAACGAATTAAAATTGATATATTCGTACATCAATAACCTGGTGAAAAAATTTTCTTTCAGCTCGAGACGAAGTTGTAGTTCAAATTTTCGTTGTATCTCTACCTCTCGTTCAATATCCGTAGCAATTTTACTGCTTGGTTGTACTGAAGTATGTAATGAATAAATATGTTTTGACTGTCTTCCAGCTTTGTCTAATTCGTCACAAAAGAGCTTTTCAAAATTATCTTGCTCAGTAACCACGGGTACTATGCATTTTGATAAATCAAAAATAGATTTTACATTAATGAAATATTGTTCTATTCCTTCAAAAGGACCAATAAAAAATATTACATGTTCATCATTTTTATCCAAATAGTTACCGGCGGAATGCAATATTCCATCCCGTTCAATTATTGGTGTTTCACAATAAATATTTATTTTTTTAACGTGGGGATAAAGACTGTTGAAAATCCGATTGGCTTCTTTTGCTCTGAATTGTGAGTCTTCATTCATTGCAGCTGACAAAATCACTATCTTTTTATTTGGCATGGTGTCCACCGTCATTCATTACATTTCTTTGTAGAAGATACTTTATACACTCTTCGCTCTTGAATTTTCGGCAAGGCGCCATGAAGGCGAGCAACCGGAGTGTATGTTGATACATGAGGATTGCGCACTGAGTGAGCAACGCAGACCAAAAATTCAAGTGCGAAGAGTATATCAAACTATAACTATTCACAAGATGGTGTATCAGCAATTCTCGGCGAACGCGAGAAGCCCCGCTACTGGGAGGGCGCTTTATAAAAAAAGCCCTTCTCCGAGAATTGCTGGGAGCAGGCTGGCGGGGCTATGCCCTATTCATTTCCCATGCTAAACTTACAGTGCTTGGTTATAAGCTAAACAAATTTAAGGCCAAAGCTTTTTGAGATTATATTTATATTTAAAATTTGCATGGAGAAGCTAATTATGTCTAAAGGGCAACTACAAGATCCTTTTTTAAACGCATTGCGCAAGGAAAAAATCCCCGTTTCAATTTATCTCGTTAATGGAATCAAACTACAGGGCTTAGTAGAGTCTTTTGATCAGTTTGTAGTATTGTTAAAAAACTCAGTAAGCCAGATGGTCTATAAACATGCCATTTCGACAGTCGTCCCTGCGCGAAATGTTAAATTAGTCAGCCTGGAAGAAACTAACGATATACAAAGTTGTGATACTGAGTTAGAAATTATTAATGTTTGAACGTCCGCAGAACGGTGAGCTAGCGATATTAGTACATATTCACCTTAAAAAGGTTGATAGCAAGGAAATCGCAGACGAGTTTCAGGAGCTAGCTCTGGCGGCGGGCGCCAAACCAATGCACTTCATTACGGGAAAACAGCGAACGCCTTTCGCAAAATATTTTATAGGCGTTGGCAAACTGGAAGAAATACGAGCAGCAGTAACCCAGTATAGAACAGAACTTATTTTGTTTAATCACAACTTGTCTCCTGCTCAGGAGCGCAATTTAGAGCAGAAATTACAGTGCCGTGTTGTGGGCCGCGTTGGTTTAATTTTAGATATTTTTGCTCAACGCGCCCGTACTTTCGAGGGAAAATTACAGGTCAAACTTGCTCAACTACAGCATGTGTCTACGCGACTTATCCGTGGGTGGACTCATCTAGAACGGCAGCGTGGAGGTATTGGCTTGCGTGGCCCTGGGGAAACACAATTAGAGTCGGATAAGCGTCTAATTCGACAACAAATAAAAATCATCAAGCAGCGTCTAGAGAAAGTTCAGAAAAGGCGCGCACAGAGCCAACGCGCAAGGCGCCAATCGCAGTTACCTCTTATTTCCTTAATTGGCTACACCAACACCGGCAAGTCGACACTTTTTAACGCATTAACAGGTTCCTCGGTTTTCACTGCCGATCAGCCTTTTGCTACGCTGGATCCAAGTATACGTCGAATGCACGTGGCTAATAAAGAATTTGCCATTCTAGCAGATACCGTCGGCTTTATTCGCCAGCTCCCGCATGATTTGATAGAGGCTTTTAGAGCTACGTTAGAAGAAACTCGAGAAGCTGACCTATTACTTCATGTAATTGATGTAACCAGTGCCGATAAACTGGAACGTAACAAAGAAATCCAAGATGTACTGCAACAAATCCGGGCCGATAAAATCCCCCAACTATTAATTTACAATAAAATCGATCTACTTTCTGAGATCATTCCACGTTTAGAACGTAGTAGTAATGGACTACCTTGCAAAATATGGCTTTCTGCTAGTACGAGGATGGGCTTAGAATTGCTACAACAGGCACTGTTTGAATTGCTCACTTCACGCAAAAATATGATTTTAAATAGCCTATTTTCTTCGAAAACGAAGGAACCAGGGTTGTTGTAGCCGTTGCACTGAAATTAATGGTTGCTAGAATGGCTCGGCATGCCTAAAATGCATACTTACCTTTGGGATGCAGCCCCCCTAACCTGGATCGTAGATGAGCAGAATGGACAAAGCTCCTTATCTAAGAGTCAGATTTTTAAAAATGCTAATAAGTGGAGCCCTCTATGCCCTGGAACCAACCGGGTAACTCAAGCAACAACAAAGATCCGTGGACTGGTCGACCTAAACAGACCCCTCCCGATCTCGAAGCATTTTTGCGCGATTTACTAAAAAAAATTATTGCTTTGTTTAAATTAAAATCATCGTATAGGGAAGCAACTACCCTTATAAAAATGATTTTGCCCCCACCTTTGAATGCTAAAGTTATTGGATTAATTTTTAGCTTTTTGCTGCTCGCTTGGTTGTGCTCTGGTTTTTTTATACTAGATTCTTCAGAACAAGCAGTCATCACTCGTTTTGGACAATATATTACAACCCTTTCGCCTGGACGCCACTGGATTTTAAAACCCATTGAGTCTCGCTATGTGATTCATCCAGAGAAAAATGCTACTTTTTCCTATCAACTAAATTTGTTAACGCGCGATGAAAATACGGTGTCCATCGCAGCAACACTACACTATTCAATAGTCAATGCACGCCAATACCTTTTTGCAAATACACAAGCACTACAAAGCTTGCAAGCGCTTACTGCTAAAGCCATTCAACAAACTCTGGGACAACTGCCATTACAGCAACTTTTAACAACCCCTCTTTCCTCTTTACAGCAATTCTTAAAAATACAAATTAATCAATCACTTGAAAAATATGACACGGGTTTGGCCCTCAATTATATAGAACTGCACCCCATCCAACTTCCAGAAGCACTTAAAGCTGCTTTTGCAGATGTTACAAACGCGAAAGCCGATAAACAGCAACTGGAAATCCAAGCCAAAACCTACGCCATGCAGCTCGAACCTGCCGTCAAAGATCAGTCGGAACGCTTAATAGCTGATGCAAAAGCGTACCAACAAGCGGTTATATTAAAAGCCAAGGCAGAAACAACACGCTTTTTAGCTTTAATTCCTGCTTATGAAGCCTCACCGGCGTTAACGCGAAAACGTCTGTATTTAGAGGCTATGCAAGTCATGATGACCCACAGTAATAAAATGCTTATTGATAACTCGGAAAATACTTCACTTTATCTGTCATTAAATAATTCAACCTTCCGTGCACCCGAAAAAACAAGTGAAAAGAGAGAAACTAACCAACGATCGTCGACTGCTCTAGCAAATCCAGAATCACCTAACACAAAGCAACCACCACCGATTGGTGAGGATACAAGACCCTATGACATCGCTGGAGGCTATGAATGAGCCTTGCAAAAAATAAAATAATATTGATTATCTCATTTGTTTGTTTTTTATTCATTGCCTACAATAGCGTTTACACGGTGTTGGAAGGTCGCACAGCACTGTTATCACCGTGTAGCGTCTTAGAAAAAGCAAATCTTCTTCACCCTAGCCTACAGCAAGAACCCGGTTTGCACTTCAAGCTACCTTTTTTAGTACGAACTACACTGATTGATAGGCGTTTACATAACGTCTCGTTTAACAAATTAAGCATTTTAACCACTGATCAGCAGCCTCTTGTCGTAGATTACTATGCGAGCTGGTATGTTACCCAGCCTATGATCTACTATCTACAAACCCACAATGATTTCCAAGAGACAAAACAGCAGATAACACAAAAAATTAATATACTGTTACAAAATGCATTCGCTCACAACAAAGCTATCCTTGTAAAAGAACAAGCTTTACTGCTTAACACCCTGGTAATCGCACCCGCGAATAAGCAGCTCACAACACTCGGCATAACGTTAGTCGATGTAGGATTTAAATCCATCGATTTTCCTGCAGGAACTCATACAGTCGTATTACAAGACCTAAAAAAAGAGCAAATGCGTGTTGCACTTGCACAACGCATTATTGGAAAATCTAATGCCGAAAATATCCGTACAAATGCCGACAATCAAGTTGCTTTACAGCTTGCCAAAGCGAACGTAGAAGCGGCTGTTATTCGGGGTCAGGGCGATGCAAGTGCTGCCAAAATTTACAGCGAAGCTTATCGAAAAAATCCGCAATTTGCCGCTTTTTATCTTAATCTAGAGGCTTATCGCAAAGGCTTTATGCTATCATCACCAAGCAATAATTTTCTCGTACTGAATGCAAAAAATGGTTTGTTTAACGTAACAACTTTTCAAACCCATTCCAAGGACTTAGGGTAGTCGTGCCATAAAGCAATTTATAGAGGTACCCTTTATGACAAAAACAGTTATTATCGTCGGCTGCCAATGGGGGGATGAAGGAAAAGGGAAAATTGTTGATTTACTGACGGAACACGTTAAAGCCGTCGTACGTTTTCAAGGTGGACATAATGCAGGCCACACTCTGGTTATTCAAGGAAAAAAGACTATTCTGCGTCTAATCCCGTCAGGAATTTTGCACGCTGGGGTGGAATGCTTAATTGCTAACGGTGTTGTCATTTCGCCGGAAGCTTTACTCAAAGAAATGGATGAGTTAGAAAAACAAAATATCCCTGTCCGCCAACGTCTTAGACTCAGCACGACCTCTCCGCTTATCTTAGCCTCCCATATCGCACTCGATGAAGCACGTGAAAAAACAGCCAAAAACGCCATCGGTACAACAAAGCGAGGAATTGGCCCTGCTTACGAGGATAAAGTGGCACGACGTGGTTTGCGACTTTGTGATTTTTTTAATCCTGGACAATTATCAGAAAAATTAAAAACACTATTGGATTATCATAATTTTCTGCTTCAACATTATTATCACGTAGCTATCTTCGATCACTCACCAATATTAGATTCACTATTACGAATAAGCGAACAACTAACACCCCTAATCACTGATATACCTGCTTTATTAGCAAAATATCAGAAAGAAAAGCAAGCACTCTTATTTGAAGGTGCGCAAGGAACATTCTTAGATGTCGATCAAGGCACTTACCCTTTTGTAACCTCCTCCAATACCATTGCTGGCGCCGCTGCTACAGGTAGCGGGCTAGGTATACGCCATTTTGACTATGTGTTAGGTATTAGCAAAACCTATAGCACGCGAGTTGGTAACGGACTATTTCCAACCGAATTACTCGATAAAGATGGCGAAACACTGCGCGCACGTGGCCATGAATACGGCAGTGTCACCAAGCGTCCACGTCGTTGTGGCTGGCTAGACAGTGTTTTATTACGCCGCGCGATACAGCTTAACAGTATTTCTAGTTTGTGCCTGACTAAATTAGATGTACTCGATGAAATAGAAACCATTAAAATTTGCATAGCCTATAAGTTGGGCAATCAAATTTTAGAAGATTTACCCTTGAACCCTGAAGATTTAGTGAACTGTATCCCTGTCTACGAAGAACACCCTGGCTGGAAATCTTCTACGACACCTGTTAAAGAATTTGCTAAACTGCCTCTCAATGCACAGCGCTATTTGCGCCGCATCGAAGCACTGACAAATACCCCTATTAGCATCATTTCTACTGGAGCAGATAGAGAAGAAACAATTTTATTAGACAAAATTATTTAATCGATAAATGAGAGGGAGGCGGCAGCATAAGCGCTCTCGCGCAAGCAAGTTGATCTGCTTGATTTCCCAATGCCATTTGTATTTTCTTGTCAACGAGTTGCTCAACTCTTTTGCTGATTGTACCTTTAAATGCTTCGGGATATCGTTTACTGACCTCAACCTTAGTAGTCGATGTAAATTCATGCTTCGCCAAGTAGCCTAGTGCATCTATTTTTTGTTGTTTCCTTTGCACTTCTTCTCCTATATTTTTCAGAAAAAAGAAGCTTTTACCTCCACATTTCAATAACGCAAGCTCTCCTTCGAGCTCCATTTTTAAGGCCAAGACATCGCCTATATCATTTACTGTGACGGCGCACGTTTTTACATCCGACAATGAATTGTCTACTACATGAGGCCACCAACTCTTCAAAAGAGGCTCTCCATTTTTTACATAGTGACGATGCATTTTGTTTAAAAGTAGAGTACGAAAATCAGGGGTCACCCCAACTACTTCACCGAAACTAAGCAGATGAACCGCCAGTGCATTAAAAGTAAGCGAGAGCCTAATGTGAGCTGGCTTAACGTGATCATTGCCTGAAACCATCACTAAGCTGCACTGTTTTCTATCTTCATCTAACACAATAGAAATGCTTGGTTCGAAAACAGAAAGTAGCGACTCTTCAGAAGATGCTGCAAGTACCATAGGCTGCACAGCGCCTTGTACACCGGATTCAATCGCGAGTAGTCGCTTGCATTCATTAAATTCTTCAATTATTCTTTCAGAAAAGGTTGCTTTAATAAGTTGATACTTTTGATGTAAAGACGCACGCTCAAAACGATTCATAGCGTTTTTATCATGAACAATGGGTTCTCCTATCAACCAAGCATAGAGCCCATGTGCGGGATAAATAAAATTTTTCCATTCGGCATCTGACCACGCTTCTGCCTTCAAACTCACACGTAATTCTTTAAAGTTTTCAGTCATATCCGTATACGCTTCCGTTAGCAAAAGCAATTGTAAGAACGTACTCGCATGATCTTGTAGTGCACGACGCTGCGCTTTATTAAATTGCTCCATAATATCTGAAGTTTCCGAAGCACGTAAAAAATGATTTACCTCATCTACATTCCATTGCTTAACGTCCTCTATAGGGGGAAAGTTCTTACCTTGCCTCCTAATAGGGCAGGTTCTAAAAAGGTCAAATAACTTATCAATAATTTCTTTATTCCGCTCAATATCGACATCATCGTCGCTCACAGGACAAGTCGCTAGAAAAGACTCTATATTTGTCAGGTATTCACTTATTTCAAAAAAACACTGCTTACCTGATTGGCTGCTCCACCACCCCGAGCAGGTCCTATCAACTTCGTGACATAACCGAACAAATAACCTAGCAGGACGCTCGAGTATCTTTAAATCTTTTTCTTGTAATTTATGAAGAAGGGCTGTGTTACATCGATTACTTGCGAGTCTTACATTATGCATCAATTCATCTATAGGTTGCTTTAATACGGTAGGAAACTGCTCCTCTGTTATCATTACGCAGGACGGCTGCGCCCTAGATGCTTTAATAGATACTTGAATTTTTTCTGCTTTCTCACGATACTCCCTATATGACTCACGTAGAACTGACGACACCTGATAACGAGGCAAGTATTCGGAAGCGGCGCTCATAAACGTAGACAAGTCGTGCATAAAATTATATTGAGTCACATTGTTAAGGTTTAAGTGGATTGCCAATAGTGAACAATAGATGGCATGACATTGTTCGTAATGTTTATAAAATTCATTGCACTTTGTTTTTAATCCGCTCGTATGAAGATCCTGCATAGCTACACAATGGCTGCGTAAATCGCCTTCTACAGGACGATATTGGCGAGGCACTGCATTCAGAAAAGAGATCGCAGGTAACACAAAATTCTGTCTGCTAGGCAATGCTTCTAGCAACTGAGTCATCCATTCCACTAGCGGCGAAAAATGCAAAAACTCAGGATTGAAAGGATGAATTGAGTCCTGCAGTTTATGAAAATCAGATAAAATTGGATCAACATGGTCACGATAAAGCAAGCGTATCGTCTCTTGAGCTGCTGTCTCGTCAAGGCAGTGCTCGTCAGAAAATTTGTATAAACACTCAATTTTATCAAGGAAAACTAATATTTCATTTCGTATTCTCTCTTCAGAAGCGCAATCTACACCTCCTACAGCACGAAAAATCCCATTTGCTTGAACACTTTTTTTAAATTTTGAAGCAGCAACAACTTCTTCTTTAAGCTGCGTAATAATTTTTTTGTCGGGCAAAAACATAGCTCACCTCAATTTATTATATTCTGGAGCGGCCTTAAGGGGCACCCCTATAAACTGCTCATTTTATTTAGCTTTCCTCGTAAAAATATTCCTTATTCCAAAATAAAATATTTCCTTGTTTCTTGTTAAACGCTTAGCCAGGTAAACTCGATATCTTTTGACTCCTTCGAAAATGGAAAATAATTTATTTTTTCCACTATACTGAGAATCAAATAAAAATATACAAAAATTTACGAATACAAATTTACACTCAGCCATCACGACATGGATAAAATTAATAAGCGTGTTCCTTGATTTTACTCTATTCAAGTCACTATTAACAATAGAATCAGAAACAAACACTCTATTTTTTACAGACCTATTAAGTGTATTGAGCAATTCATCTTCAAGCAATTTTGAAAATTTTTCATCAGCATAATACCCAGACAAAATCAAATCGTTATAGACTCTGTCTGTTATCTGTTCAAGATAATTACTATCTCTTAATTTATTGACTACCTCTGAAAAATTAGAAAAATCTTTGTTTAAAACGATATAATGAACGTTTTTTTGTAATATGCCATTATATTCACCCGGGAAAAGTATCATAGCCGTACGCGTCGCCGCCGCTTCAAATAAGCGCGGAGAAATAGTGGCATAATAAATATTACTTTCATACTGGAATAGAAATTCTTTATAGGCCAATGAAAAATCCATCATAGGATTTTTAGAAAAGAGTTTTTTTACCTTTTTCGCTATCTCTCCTGTTTCATCCAAGATACTTGCTCCACTTTCAGTGCCTAAGACAGCACGTGCAGATTGCAAACTATCCATCCACGCTTGGCCATAAACTCTTTTACTTTCTTGAAGACTAATATCACATTTTAAATCATATTGAGCGGCTCTATGCATTACTCCCTCTGCAATCAAAATTCTCTCTTGCGCTAAACAACCTAATGAAAATGGATAAATTCTCGAGCGATAAAAAATATCTAGCGGCCTATTTTCCAAAGGTTTATATGGAATCTTTTTCATTAAATCGGATACGTATCCTGTTAAAACAGTTATTTTTTTAACTTTTTTTAATTTTTCATGAAAATAAACCTGGTCGACATATTTTTCATCTACTAAAGTAAACAATAAATCAATATCCAGATCAATTAACGTAGAGACTGTTTTATTAACATTTGCATATTCATCCTGTAAAAAAACAAACTTTACGCCTGAAAAATAAGCTATTTTTTCTTTTGTTTTTTTTGACAGATAATAATTATTATAAATTTTTATAGAGTAATGAATACCAATAGCATCAAAATTTAAAAAATTAAATTTGTACAATATTTTACAGGTCAATGGATTTTCTATAAACCAATTTAACGAAGAGTAAGCTGTCATTGCTTTAATATGATCCTGCACGGCCGTTGTATGATGCCCCGTATCAGCGAGCAGTAAAATATTTTTCATATATTCTCTTTATGTAAAAAAATGAAAATATAAGAATCTTAACGGTCGTTTTATAATATCTGGCATTAGTTTAAAAGGAAATTTAATATAAATTTTTATTTTTTTTAAAAACATTTCAAAGAAATCAAAAGAATTAATAGTTTTAAAAAAATCATCTTTCGTATAATTTAACTCTATTTTATTTTTTTTTCTTAAATAAAATTCACTCAAAACAATCTCATCAAATTTGTTAATAAAATTTTTATAAGAGTACATAGGATTTAACGCTATTTCTTGATAAGCGCGATCGGATATTATTTGTAACTGATCAACTGATTTTATAAACTTCACAACCGTTTTTATATTGCTAAAATCTTTTTTTAAAGGAATATAGTGTTGCCAAGGTTGCAATATACCGGAATAACTTCCTTCATAAAGTATTAATACCGTTTTTAACGCAATGGCTTCAAAACATCGCGGTGAAATTTGATTTAATATAATTTTTTTTTCGTAATTTTTTAAAAATAAATCATGAATAGTTTCAAATGAGACGGATGGATGATACAGCTGATATTGCTCAACTTTTTTTTCTATTTCTCCGGAGAAATCAAAAACACTAGAACCACTTTCCACACCTAGCATCGTTTTGCAAGAGGTAATAAAATTTATCCAATCGCAACCATATAAACGTTTTTTTTCTTTGTAAGAAATGTCAGAAATTAATTTATAACATTTCGTATGCGCATAAAATTCATCAGCAATTTTGTATTTTTCCGCCCCCAAGCTGCCTAGCCAAAAAGGTACTTTACGCGCCCTATATCCAACATCAACGCTTCTATCTTTCAATAGAGGCGGATTTTCCATCAATAAATTTGCAGGGACATAACCGGTTAAAGTATTTATTTTCCTAAGTGTAGGAAACAAGGCCGACGGATATACTTTTTCAATCTCTGCATTAGGCACACAAGTATATAAAATATCAAATTCTAAATTTATAATTTCCCTATGAAATGCATCAATTCTGCGATACTCATCCTGAATAAAAAGTATTTTTAAGCCTTTAAATTTTTTAATAGCTTTTTTAGTTTTATCAACTAAGTAAAATGTTCCTAATAAACATATTGAATAATGCACTACTATAATATCAAATCTGTTTAGATCTAATTTTCTAGGATGAACCCCTATATTGGAATAATGATATATATGATTTTTCGAATAATTTTCAAATGCATCAATATGATCAATGATAGTAGATGCATCAATCTTTTCTTTAGGCTTGTTGCATAAAACTAATATGGTCAACTGTTGCGTCATATTATGCATGTGACTCAAAAAAGCTAATAGACCTCTTTCGAAACGTGGCAATTTAGTCAATTTCATTGTTGAACGCCTGGCTACGGTCCTCATTTACTCGTAGTAAACTCCGGTCCTCGTTAGTCGTTCGCCGCGAACTTGACTAAATTTCTGAATTTCGAAACGTGGTAATTTAGTCAAGTTCATTGTTGAACGCCTGGCTACGGTCCTCATTTACTCGTAGTAAACTCCGGTCCTCGCTAGTCGTTCGCCGCGAACTTGACTAAATTTCTGAGTTTCGAAAGAAGTCTAATCTATAAATCTCATAAACCACAACTCTAAGCAAAGCGCACCCCAAATGGATCGGGAAATAGGCGCCTTATTTTTAAAAATTTTCTTTAGCTTAGTAATGTCAACTAAGCCTCGCTCTTTAGATTTTTTTGAAAAAAGCACATCGCTAACAAAGGAATGTTGCTTTCCGTAAAACCATTCGGTTAAAGGAACCGGAAAACCCATTTTATCTTTTCGATTAAGAATATTAAGCGGAATAAAGTTTTTAACTGCTTTTCTAAAAATATGTTTGGTTTTACCAGCAGAAAATTTAATATTATCTGGAATAGACGCAGAAAACTCCACCAAGCGATGATCAAGTAAAGGAACCCGCGATTCTAAAGAAGCAGCCATACTCATACGGTCTTCTACTTGTAATAAAGCAGGTAGAGAAGATTTTAAATCAAAATATAACATTTTATTCAGTAATGAATAATGTTCTGATCGATTAAATAGCATTTGAAATCTTGAAAAACAACTACTATTTTCATACACGTCTTTACAATAAATTCCATCTTCTGTGTTTTTTTTATCCATCAAATGAAAATAGCAAACATCTTCCGCTTCAAAAAGCCTACGGCCGAAAAAATTTTTTAGCATAGGCTTATAATTGTCCAATAATACAAGGTTTTTAGCGATGGCCGCTAATGACATTCCTTTAGAGATAGATTTTCCTGAAATAGTATTCGCTAAACAATTTTCTAAATAAGCTATTAAATATCTTGCATACCCGATAAATAGTTCATCACCACCCTGCCCACCTAGCACGACTTTAACATGCTTTGCTGCAAATTTAGAAACCGCGTATTGAGAAATTAATCCTGGACCAGCCGCTGGTTCATCCATAAAATAAATTAATGACGGTAGTGTTTCGGCAAGATTAACATCAGAAATAACAATCTCATGGTGCTCCGATTCAACATGGCTAGCCACTGCCCTCGCATAAACACTTTCATTATATTGCTCACCTACGGAAAATACGCCAGTAAATGTTTTAAATAAATTTTTTTCTTTAAGTGTATGACTCGCTAGACAAACTACTGAACTTGAATCTAACCCGCCTGATAAATACGCACCCAATGGCACATCAGCTTGTAAATGTAAACGGACAGACTCCTTTAACAATCCACTTAATTTTTCTATATAATAAGGCGTAGAAACTAGGTCATAAGATGTATAGTTAATTTCCCAATACTGTTTATATGTCATACTGAGCGCTTGCGCTTGATAAGACACTATTAAATAATATCCCGGCTCTATTTTTTTTATATTTTTAAATAAAGTTTGCTGGCCTAAACAAAATTGAAATGTTAAATAATCTTCAAGCCCCACGGGATTTAGCTCAGCATCTACTCTATTCGAAGCAAAAATTCCCTTAATCTCCGATGAAAAAACAAATTTTTGCTTATTAAAGAAGTAGTAAAATGGTTTTATTCCTAACCGATCACGTGCACAAAACAGTATCTTTTTCTCCTTATCCCATAAAGAAAACGCGAACATTCCACGTAAGTACAAAAGGCAATCCACGCCCCATGTTTTATAAGCATAAATAATAACCTCGGTGTCTGAATGACTCATTAGAGGATGTTTTTTACTAATAAGGTCCCGTCGTAATTCTAAATAATTGTAAATTTCGCCGTTAAAAACTAAAACAATCTGACCATCTAGGCTAGTAAAAGGTTGTTTTCCTTTTTGTACATCGAGAATACTTAAACGCTGATGTCCCAAGGCGAGCCCTAAATCTTCATCAAGAGACGTTCCATGATCATCTGGACCACGATGCTTTATGGCCGATTTCATCGACTCTATACTCGTTTTTACACTCAATTTTTCTTGTAAATCAATAATTCCAGCAATGCCACACATAACTATACTAGTTTTTAAACTAGTCCCTTTGTAAATTCCAAGCTAATCCATGTAATAAGCATGCTTATCGATGCACTGTTTTATTAAACTCATGTTATGACGACTCCAATGCAGGGTATGCTTAAGACCGGTTTCAATCTCTACCTGCGCTTTAAACTTTATCCCTTTTTTCGATTTTTCTGTACTTCCATAACGTTTTCCTGAACGATCCCAATCTCTAGCCACACCAAAATTACTTGGCGTTGGATTTTCAGCTAACTGGTTAATTAATTCTGCAAGTCTATGAATCTTTGTTTCTTTACCCGAAGCTAAATTATAACTTTCTCCTGGCTTTCCTGTACTTGCACAAAGCATCAGACCATCAACGATATCATCTACATAAATAAAATCTCGCGTAGCTAATCCCCGATTTTCTAGCGGCAATGCTTCTTTATTAAGCGCTTTAAAAATAAAACTAGGCACAACATTTCTCCAAATCGTGTGAGCGGTACCTCGCCATTGACCCGCACCTAGAATTTCACCAGGACCATAGACATTTTGAAAACGTGCTTTTACAAATGGAAGTTTATGGCGATGAAAAAAATAATTTCCATAAAATTCACCAAATATTTTTGACATTTGATAGGGACTATCTAAGTATAGAGAAACTTTTTCTTCTTCCTTAGTCGCCTGAGTTTCATCAAATGTTTTTTCGGCTATTGAACAACCCGCGGATGCATAAACTACTTTTTCTAAATACTTAAAATCTTTAATATGATTAAATAGCTTTAAAGAAGTTAAAGTATTATTTTCATGGTCTGCCAAAGGATCATGTATAGAACTTTGATTACCATGATAAGTCGCCAAATGAAATACAAATGAAATATCACTAGGAATACGATTCAGCACAGCATCACTAGCAATCGAACCGAAAATGAAACTAAGACGAGGATGTTTAGGCAATTGAGAAAGCTCTGAAGATAACAGATTATCCACTACGATAAGTTCTTTTATACTGGCTTCTAGAATTTTTTTACAAAGATTGCTGCCTACAAAGCCAGCACCGCCAACAACAAGAATTTTTTTACTTTGAAAAGAAAATGGCACGATAAATTCCTATTTTGTACACTGCACATAAAGGTCGGTCCCAAGTATTTTTCCCAGGTTATTTACAAAATATTTTCTAAGCCGTCCGCAAACATTTTCGGTGTTTATTTTACAATCAGAAAAACGCTGACATAAATTGGCTAATCTCTGTTTTGAAAATATCTCTGTAAATGGGGTTGCCTCTCCAGCAAAGTTATGGTCATAATGCAATCTTTCAATTTTATCCAAAACACGAGATTCTTTATAAAAAGAAAAAAAAGTTTCAACAGGGCGCGATACAAATTCTCTTAGAGAAAATTTGTTATAACACATAAATAATAACCTGCCTCCCGGCTTAAGAACTCGATACGCCTCTTCAATGCAATGTTTTACATTCCCAGTATGATGAAAACAACCAATGGATACGACAAAATCAAAAAAATTATTGGAAAAATCAAGCTTATGCGCAGACATGATACGTGCGTTAGCTGGCTTTTCCATAAGCATTAAACGATGATTGAGAAAATCGACAGGGCCCTTCGCAATATCAACGCCAATAAAAGAATATGCGTTTTTAGCAAGGAATTGCGAAACTGACCCATAACCTAAACCAATTTCTAAGACCGTTTTACCGATAATTTTTTCTAAAGGCAAATAATTTTTTTTCAAATAAGGATAAAGTGAAAAATAACAATCATCAAATTTTTTTATTGATTCGCTTGATGAGTCGGTAATTCCCAAATGCCTTGCTACGCCGCTACCGCATAGTTCATTCCAAAATTCTGCATTTTTTCTATCAACTTCATTCTGTAAAAACGGCATTTAATTTTCTACTCCTTGCAAATGCGTGTAGGTTTCTACAATGCCATATTTCTGGTAATAATGAATGGTCTTCTTGATTCCTGCGAGTAACGGCGTACTCGTTTTCCACTGTAAATCATTTTGTGTACAACTGGGATCCAGCAGGATGGTAAACGCATCATCTACATTGCGTGGCCGAACTTCGACTGGCCGTTTAAGTTGAAGAGACATCGCCTCTAAGGTGGCATCGAATAATTCTTTAATTGAATAATCTGATCCCGAAGAAATATGATAAATACCTTGAACATCGTTATCGATAGCTTTGAGAACACAGTCGACAAGATCATCAATATAAATAAAATCTCGCCTTGTATCCATCACAAAGCAAGCCTTGCCTTCCGATAAACGTTGGTAAAAAGTGGGTAAAGGCCCACTAATATTACGAGGCCCATAGGCATTAGCTAAACGAAATGAAATCGTACGCAGACCAGATAGACGAATAAACTGTTCAGCGCTCGTTTTGGTAATGGCGTAGCTACTACCCCCTGGATCAAGCGGATGAGTTAGCGTAATAGGCTGTTGCTTTGGTTTTAGCCCATAGCACAAGGCTGTTTGAAAATAGATAAGGCGTGTACACTGCACCGCTTTAGCCGCTTGAATAACGTTAACCGTCCCTAAGACATTAGTTTTGCTATCTTCTTGCCAATTATCCGGATCCTTATAGGAGGCAGCCGCATGGATAATAAGATCTGGTTTATAGACCGTCATCAATTCTTGCACTAATGATCTTTCCGTGATACTCCCTTCTATAACTTGCAAACAAGGATGTTCTGTAAGATTGTCGCGGCGTCCTGTTTCATAATTGTCAATGACTAACACCTGCTCTCCACGCTTCAGCAAATGATCAACCAAATGCGAGCCAATAAATCCAGCCCCCCCCGTGATAAAAATTTTCACTACTTAATCCTCGTTAAAATAAGTCAACTACGAGCGCATGTCACTGCATAAAATTCATTCGCGGCATCTGCAATGAAGCGAACTTCTTGTTTTTCCATATACGCATGTATGGGTAAACTTAATACGTGACAAACTGCATATTCTGTATGTTGCATACTACCCACTATTCGACAGCGATTTTGAAAAGCCCGCTGCTGGTATAAAGGTTTTGGATAATGTACCGCTGTAGGAATTTTGTGGGCTTGTAAATAATTTTTAAAGTCATCCCGCTGTGCAATTTCTATTGTATACTGCGCAAAAACACAGGTATTATCGGGATGAATAGCCGGCGCTTTTATTTCGCTGCTCAACAACTTTGCATAATACTTGGCTATTTCATTTCGCCAAACAATTTCTTCGGGAAAAACAGCTAATTTTTCCAATAAAACAGCGGCCTGTAATGTATCTAATCGACTGTTGATACCTAACACATCATGCTGATATCGCGCCGTTTGACCATGTGCCCGAATTTGTTTTATTTTTTCAGCGAATACATAGTCGTCGGTAAAACAGGCACCACCATCGCCATAACAAGCCAGTGGTTTCGAAGGAAAAAAACTTGTACACGCTATACTAGACAGATTACAAGAATTACGCCCTTTATAAGTAGCGCCAAAACTCTGTGCCGCATCTTCAATCACTGGAATTTTTTTCTCGCTTGCTAATTGATTTATTTTGTCAAAATCAGCACACTGACCAAATAAACTAACTACTACAATGGCTTTTGTTTTTTCTGAGATGGCGACAGCGACGTTCTTGTAATCAAGAATATAGGTGCTAGGATCAATATCAACGAATACGGGCACTGCGCCGAGTAAGCAAATGGCCTCTGCCGTCGCTGCAAAGGTGAAGGCCGTGGTAATAACCTCATCTCCGCGTTGTATATCAAGCGCCATCAATGCCATCATCAGTGCATCCGTACCATTACCCACTGTAATACAATAATTAGCGCCCGTAAATAAAGCAAGTTGCCTTTCTAATTCCTCGACTTCTGGACCCAAAATGAACTGGCCCTCGTCAATTACTTTTTGTAATCGCTTATCTATTTTTTCCTTGAGCTTCTGGTACTGCTTGTTTAAATCAAGAAATAACATGCTGTCTCCTCAACGCGGCGCTCCATTTTCTACTAAACAAAGCTTGTCGATTAACTGATAACGCCGACCCGTGTGCACACATAAGGTATTCGCACGTCCTTTGAGAGGCAGGTCTAAACGCTGGCCATATTCACTCATCCACCCGATTTGACGTCCCGGCACGCCCACTACCAGGGCATAATCAGGCACTGAACGATTTACCACACTACCGGCGCCAATAAACGCATACACACCAATTTCAATGCCACAGATAACAGTGCAGTTAGCGCCTAAGGTAGCTCCTTTTTTTACCAAGGTTTTTTTATATTCTTGCTTACGATTTATTGTGGCACGAGGATTGTAGACATTTGTAAAAACCATACTCGGGCCACAAAACACACCTTCTTCTAAGGTAACGCTATCATAAACAGATACATTATTTTGAATTTTTACTTTATCACCAATAATAACGTTGTCTCCTATAAATACATTTTGGCCTAATGAACAATCACTTCCAATTTTGGCACCTGCCGAGACATGCGTCCAATGCCAAATCGCTGAATTCCGACCAATCTGCGCACCTTCATCAACAATAGCAGTTTCGTGTTTATAATAATCCATTTTATGCTTTTTCAATGGATACTGTGTTTGAAAAATTACATTGGTAGCCGGCAGCTAAGGGCAAACTCACCGTCACGTGCTCTGTAGCGGCTTGCTGCGCCGCTGTTAAAATTTCTAGTGTTTTTAAGCCTTCGGTAACATCAGGCAAAGCAGTACCCTTATTTTCTAGTTCTTCGATCAAGCCAGTGTAATAATAATAATGGCTTTTCTCTATAAACTGAGCAGCCTGCTGATTGATGCGCCTAAGCTCTTCCTTATCAACTTTCAAGTCGGCAAATTCCCAGTGATCAATTTCATTACTCGCTAAACCGGTTAATTTAGCAGTGCCTTTCTCACCTATGACGGTAAACGAAGTTTCCAGACTCTTTGGATAAACTAAGGTACTCAAATTCAAAGAACCTAAAGCCCCTTGTCGCCAACGTATATTCAATACGCAACTATCCTCCGTTTCTATTTGTCGCGCTTGAGTCGCCCACATCGCTTGCACCATCTGTACGGGGCCAAATAACCAATGCAGTAAATCGACAGTATGACTGGCTTGATTCATTAAGGCACCACCGTCCATGAGGCGAGAACCACGCCACGCTGCCGCCTCATAATAAGCTTGCGGTCGTGTCCAAAAAACATTGATATTAACCTGGAAAATTTGACCAAAACCTTGCTCGCCAATCGTACGTTTCAACAATTTCAAAGCTGGATTAGCGCGATGTTGATGCACCACCCACAAATGCATTCCTGAATTTTTAATGGCTTTTTGCATTGCTAAACCATCATGCCATGAAAGTGCCATGGGCTTCTCTACGACGACATGTTTTGCATAGTTTATGCATCGAATGGCTTGTTGCGCATGCAACCAACTAGGCGTACAAAGTACAATAATATCGACATCGACTTTTTCAAGCATTTCTTCTAGCGTATCAAACCCGTTAATACACAGGTCTTTACTTATTTTTGTGACCCTATCCGCTTGAGAATCCACGACTGCTACGAGCTGCAAATTATCTGAAAACTGCAATACAGCGGCGATATGCTTTCTTGCTACGGCGCCTAAGCCAACGATAGCGATTTTAGCGGGTTTATCCATAAACTTTTCTAAAGAGCTCTATTCGTAATTTACGCCTTGATGATCGTATCCACATTAATATCATGGTATTTACCACGAGTATCTATAATCAATTTCGCATGTTCGCGAATCATTTCATAATCGAACGCTGTATGGCAGGTCGCTAATAACAACGCATCATATTGTTTAATACGTTCCGGCGTCAACTCAAGACTATACATGTCATAAATTTTACCGTGATAATGACCAAATTTAGGAACAAAAGGGTCTGAATAGTCAACTTTTGCGCCAGACTTTAACAGCAGATTAATTAAATCAATAGAGGGCGATTGACGAATATCGTCGACATCCACCTTATACGCCAGCCCTAATAATAAAATTTTACTATTTTGTATGGGTTTTTCATGACGATTTAAGGCGCCAGTCAAGCGCCGGATAACCCATGCGGGCATACTACTATTGATTTGGCCGGCTAGCTCTATGAAGCGTGTATGAATACCAAATTCACGTGCCTTCCAGGTTAGATAAAATGGATCGACAGGAATACAATGGCCTCCAATTCCAGGCCCAGGGTAATAGGGGACAAAACCAAATGGTTTAGTGGCCGCCGCATGAATAACTTCAAAAATATCAATATCCATTTCATAGGCGAGATGCTTAAGCTCATTCATTAAACCAATATTGACAGCACGATGAATATTTTCTAACAATTTAGTAATTTCTGCCGTGCGTGTTGAGCTCACTTTAACAACACGTGACACTACCTGCTCGTACAGCGCTTCTCCTACCGCCAAACAATGCGAAGTAATGCCGCCACAAACTTTTGGAATAATTGCCGTATGAAAATTTTGGTTAGCGGGGTCTTCACGTTCCGGAGAAAAAACCAGAAAAAAATTATCTCCTATATTAAAGCCATTCTGTTCTATACGCGGCTTCAACTCTTCTTCCGTGGTACCTGGATAGGTAGTACTTTCCAAAGACACGATCTGACCTTTCCGTAGATAAGGAAGTAACGCTTCTATACTCCCCAGCACGTAACTCAAATCAGGCTCTCGATATTTGTTAAGCGGGGTCGGTAAACATAGAATCAAGGCGTCCGTTTTTTTTGCTTCCGCATAATTTATAGTTGCTCTAAATCCGTTCCGTTGTGCTAAAACTATTTTATCCTGCGTAATATGGCGAATATAACTCTCACCACGATTAAGCTTATCAACTCGGTCAGAATCTATATCAAACCCTATAACTTGAAACCCAACCTCAGAAAAACGCAAAGCCAAAGGCAAACCGACATAACCCATTCCAACGATGCCCAACACCGCTTTACGTTCCTTAAGCCTTTTGATCAATTCCGTTTTAAACATGCATCCTACGCTAATCGCGGGCTACGAAGTAAAACTAGCCCCTAAACGCGGATTCAATGAATATCATGCCCCCCTAAAATTGTAAAGATATTTCACAATTTTGACAGCAGCATTCCCTTTCCCATAAAATTCACATTGTTTACCCGTTTTTTGAATCATTTGCTCTACTTTGGTCGAAAGTGAATCAAACTCAAAACTAGAACATAAACAATTCCATCCCGTATTTATTAGTTCAGGCCATTCCGTTTCATCTCGCACTGTGATGCAAGGAATGCTATAAAAATAAGCCTCTTTTTGAACACCTCCAGAATCTGTAATAATTAAACTAGCATTCTTCTCTAGCCTACTCATCGCTAAATAGCCTACAGGCTCGATCACTTTTAATGAAGCAGACACGGTTATCATTATTTTATATTTTGCGAGAGCAGATCGCGTGCGTGGATGCACAGGAAATACGAGCGTGTACTTTTCTGCTAGTTTTTCTAAATTCAAAATCAATTTTTTTAATCGTATAGGATTATCTGTGTTTTCTGCACGATGGATCGTGACTAGAAGATAATTATTTTTCTTTAAATTTAATGCAGTTAACACTGCACTTTTTTCGGAGTTTTTATTCGCATAAAATAAAGCCGCATCGTACATTACGTCACCCACTAAAAATAATTTATTTTCGCTGATACCTTCATTTTTTGCATTATCTATTGAGTTTTGAGAAGGACAAAATAATAATGTTGATAAATGGTCCGTTATTTTTCTATTTATTTCTTCTGGCATGCTCATATTAAATGAACGTAATCCCGATTCTATATGTGCAATTCGAATATTTAGCTTTGCAGCAGCAAGAGCTCCTGCTAGCGTAGAGTTAGTATCACCATAAACTAATACCCAATCCGGCCGTTCTCGCATTAAAATTTTTTCTATCTTGTCTAACATAAGACCCGTTTGTCTACCATGATTGCCTGAGCCTAGCCGCAAAAAAAAATCGGGCGTTGAAATATTTAAATCTTGAAAAAATATATCAGACATATTGGGGTCATAATGCTGTCCTGTATGCAATAATAATTCTTTACATCCTTTATATTTTCTTAGCGCGCGGCTAACCATAGCCGCTTTAACAAACTGAGGACGTGCACCCACCACTGAAATAATTTTTTTCACTTTCTTCCTTGCTACTTACTAAAAGATGAATTAATGACTTTATTATAAATATATTCTGAGAATATTAATCTAGCCATAAAATAATAAAATAAATATATTCTCCAGCGCAACGAAAGCGATTGATCCAGAATAAAACAAGAAAAATATAAAATAGTATTCTTAAAAAAACTTTTTTTATATTGCTGACGTTGAAATACTCTAAACGTCATCTGATCATTTTTATGATTAGCATCAAAATAATTTCGAATCAATCTGTCGGCTTCTTCCCGTCTGAATTTAGCTAAAGCAACAAAAACACAATCATCAGAAAATCGATTACGCTGTTGATAGGTTTCATCAATTTTAGATTTTTTATTACGAAAATGAAGATGTTCAAATACTATTTTATTTAAGAAAAAAACACGATTTAGTCCATACTTTTTCAATCGCATAAAAATGTCAAACAAATGCAGATCCAAAAATGAACCTTTATAATCAGCCGGAAAAATAGCCTGTAAACTCTCACAGGTTTCTCTAGAAAGAATAGGGAAAGTCGGTAACCTTTCCTTTTTATGTAAATCATTTGGATAGGCTAAATAAATAGGATCTGGTTGATTTAAGTGAAAATCGAGAATTTGTTTATCCCAAGCAAAAGTTCTTACGACAATATCATCGTTTACTGCCATAATGATTTTACCTTCCGAAATATTAAAACAAGCCGTATTATAAAATCCCATCGTATTTCGCGCTTGAATAATTTTTTTTATTTTAAGATTCGAATACTCAAAATTGAACATGGAATCATCATCGTCATCAATAAACAAAATAACTTCAATCTGTTGAGGAGATTCAGCCAAGCGATAAACAGAATCTAAAAATTGTTTTAATCGTTTCGGCCGCGCTCTCGTCGGCAATAGCAAGGAAAAATTTATTAGACTTCTTTCGAAACGTGGTAATTTAGTCAATTTCATTGTTGAACACCTGGCTACAGTCCTCATTTACCCGCAGTAAACTCCGGTCCTCGCCAGTTGTTCGCCGCGAACTTGACTACATTTTTGAGTTTCGAAAGAAGTCTAATAGACTTCTTTCGAAACGTGGTAATTTAGTCAATTTCATTGTTGAACACCTGGCTACAGTCCTCATTTACCCGCAGTAAACTCCGGTCCTCGCCAGTTGTTCGCCGCGAACTTGACTACATTTCTGAGTTTCGAAAGAAGTCTATTTTATCCATCGTAACGATACCGATCGCAGCTGATGGCACCCTTAAGCTAACGAAAGTATGGTTTTTTCTTTAAAGTAAGCATAGTCTTCGGGAATACCAATATCAACAAAATCACCTATAAAAGGAAAAGCAGAAAAAAAATAACGCTGGCAGTATTTAACTAAAAAATCATTTTCAAATGAAAATCTTTCTTGAGCTAGGTTGTGTAAGGCGTCCTTTAACTCGGGAGAAGCTAAATAAACGCCGGCGTTAATCCAATTTTTATACTTATTAGATGCACAAAAAGAAGTAATACGTTTGGCTAAAATAGTAACACGATTATATCTATTCGCATTTTTTAAAACAGTCAGCGCAACCGAAAGAATATTTTCTTTCCTGATATATTTTAAATAATGTTCCTTCATTTTATGTAGCGGACAAGATGAGTAGGTATCTCCATTAAAAATAAAAATCGCTTGTTTGGGATTAATTTTATTTAAACAGAATAGAATTGCCCCACCCGTTCCCAAGGGAGTCGGTTCTATAAAATAATATAATTCCATCTCATAAAAATAATTTCCAAAATAATGGATCACTACTTCGGCTAAGTAATGCAGAGAAATGAAAGTACGCCGAATACCTTGCTGATATAAATACATGAGTAAATACCAGAGAAAAGGGTGATGATGAATAGGCGCCATCGATTTAGGCAACTGCTGAATCACAGATCGTAAACGCGTTCCAAACCCCCCTGCTAAAATTAAAGCATCCGTGTTTTCAAGTATCATTTAAATAAAAGCAGTTTGTTTTTTAAACGCTTTATTGATAACAGAATGAAAATAATTAATTTCATCACTCAAATCATACGGATGATTACCTACAAAAAATCCTTGATCATGTATGATATTCGCATTACGTATATCACCAAACACTTCATAATTTATGTGTTTAATCACATCGTGTCGCAAAAAATTTCCACCGGTAATAATACGATGCTCAATTTCGGCAAGTTTTAATTCTTCTAAAACTTGAGACCGATCTACACCAAATTTAGGGTTAAGTACAATCGTAAAACAGAACCACGAACTTATCCCATTTTCATGCTGAATGATAAATCGTTCATCATTGGCAAAAAGATCGACAAAAAGTTTAGCATTTTTTTGTCTTTGTTCAATCATGTGATCGAATTTTTTTAACTGTTCAATACCAATGGCACCCGTCATCTCAATAGGACGAACATTGTAACCCGGAAAAATAAATCGATAGGCCTCAAAAAAATCATCATCCTTTCTTTGAAAAATTTCTGCATGATTTGGTACAGCTCTCGTCCACCCATGAGAACGCAGAGACAGTGATAACTCATATAATTCCTCGTTATCCGTAACAATGAGCCCCCCTTCCATCGTTGAAAGTTGGTGGGAAAAAAAAGTGCTAAACGTTCCAATTTGGCCAAATGTTCCACAATATTGACCTTCCAGTTGTGCACCCATTGATTCACAATTATCCTCAAACAAAATGAGATGGTGTTTTTCACAAAATGCTTTGATTCGTACGAGTTCACAAGGATTTCCCAAAATATTAACGGCAACTACCATTTTAGTTTTTGGTGTTAGCGCCGCTTCTAATAAATTAGGATCCATATTCAAGCTAGTCAGATCGACATCGATAAATTTTAACCTTAAACCATACTGATGTAACGGATAATACGTAGTTGCCCAGGAGATAGCGGGTACAATAACCTCATCTCCAGGACGTAATGCATTTTTTTTGCAGTAAAATAAAGCGGCTACCGCAATTAAATTGGCGGATGAACCTGAATTTACCATAACAGAAAATTTTGTTTTAAACTTTTTAGCGAATTCTTCTTCGAATTGCTTTACATATTTACCAATTGTGTAACGTTCATCGTCAATAACACTCAACATCGCTTGACGTTCTTCCGGCCCAAAGGTATTTACGGCGAGTTTGTAACGCATGGTGACTCCTTCAAAAGGTTAGCAGCATATTCCGTATTTGCTGCGCAACGGTATTAACACTTGGAAAAAATATTCTTTCTAACACATCACCCGCAGGAATATGTGTGTGAGGAAAACCGATACGTTTGATTGGTGCCTTTAAAGAAGAAAAGGCTTTTTCTGAAACCAATGCCGCAATTTCAGCGGATAAACCGCCTTGTTTCCAGCCATTATCTACAATCAATAACTTGCCAGTCTTATTAACAGACGATACTATTATTTCTTCATCCAAAGGTTGGATAGTACGTAAATCGATCACGTCCACAGAAAGGGGGGCGCCCTCTTTTTCCAGGGTATTAATCGCCTCCAGTGCCATGCTAAGCGCCTGCGAACAACCAACAATCGTTAACTCATTTCCTTCTCGCCGTTTAACACCTTTGCCAATAGGAATTTTATAATAGGCTTTTGGAACCGGCCCTTGGCAGCGCATTAACCAACGATGTTCAAAAATCAACACGGGGTTATTATCTTCAATAGCACTAATCATTAAACCTTTTGCATCATAGGGTGTGCTCGGCATGATCATTTTTAAGCCTGGAACACCCATTAATAATCCATGAATGGATTGGGAATGTTGTGGTCCAGAACCCCAACCACGACCGATTGCTGACCAAATTACCAAGGGAACCTGCGTCTGGCCGGCATCCATAAAATGCATTTTTGCTGCATGATTAATTAATTGATTGAATGCTAGCAATATGAAATCAGGCCGATTATGCAAATAAATAGGCCGCTTTCCTTGCATAGCAGCCCCCACACAAACCCCCATTAGACCTTCTTCTGACACCGGAATATCAAAAATACGTTCACTACCAAACTTTTCTTTTAAATGCTTTGTAACCCCAAAAATATGACCCGGGTCCGTAGCACCCTGACCTAACACAAAAGTATTCGAATCTTGCACTAATTTAATTTGCAACGCTTCATTTAAAGCCGTCGTATAATCAACAATACGCTCACCCGTATCAACATCATTAGGCTGTTGCACTGCATAATCCGCAACCAAACTCTCATCCCACAGCATAATTTTACCCTATTTGATCAGTAGACCTCTTTCGAAACGTGGTAATTTAGTCAATTTCATTAGACCTCTTGCGAAACGTGGTAATTTAGTCAAGTTCGCGACGAACGACTGGCGAGGACCGGAGTTTACTACGGGTAAATGAGGACCGTAGCCAGGCGTTCAACAATGAAATTGACTAACACCACGTTTCGAAAGAAGTCTAGTATTAGCCGTTCGAAAAACAATAGCACGCTCACGACGCATAAACCGTGTTAAATAAAAGTTCTTGCGAGGGGTAAGGACTATTCAAAGCGAACTCAAAACTTTCCTCAATTTCCATCTGTATTTTATTTTTATACGCTTCGTCCATTTGTAAAGTCAAAATCTCCTGCTGCCGTAAGGCTTGTTTTAAAATCTTGATTGGATCTTGTGCCATCCAACTTTCAAGCTCCTCTATATGACGATAACCGGTCTTCGAATCATCGCCTGCACCATGGTGGCCTCGCCAGCGATAGCTGTTAACAACAAGATAATAAGGGCCTTTTCCCTCACGTACACTACTTACTGCACGGGACATAAGCGCATAAACTGCAAGTATATCATTACCATTCACTTCTTGTGCTAGCGAACCAAACTGTGCAACGCGATCAATTATTTTTACATGTGAAGGTTGACGCTCATCTAAGGGCGTGCATACGGAATAAAAATTATTTTCACAAACAAAAATAATCGGTAATTTTTTCAAAATGGCAAAATTTAGCGATTCCCAGTGAACACCTTCTTCCGTTGCCGCGTCACCAAAAAATACTACCGAAATAGTCGATGCTTTATTAAGTTTTTGGCTTAAGGCGAAACCTGTAGCAATCGGTATTGCACCCGCGACAATAGCAGAACTACCTTCCATACCTACTTTTTTATCCAACAGATGCATAGAACCTGCTAAAGATTTTGCACAACCTGTCTCACGACAATGTAACTCTGCCATCATCGCTGGCAAATCACCGCCTTTTGCTAAATAGTGTCCATGCGTTCTGTGACTGCAATAGATTAAATCGTCCGTTTGTAACGCTAGATTACATCCCGCTGCACTTGCCTCTTGCCCAATGCACAAGTGTACCGGCGATTTCATTTTATCCTTGTGATAGTCTCTTTCGATAGCCTCTTCGACCATACGGATACGTAACATAACAAAATAGAGTTTTAATAAAAACTCCGGCTGATAACTTTTAGCACTCGCCAAAAATTTTTCTACGTTGACAACTTCACATGGAAATTTGATCATGCACCTCTCGCTTAGCATAAGCCGATAAATACCACTGATACGTAAGCGCCAATCCTTTTTCCAAACTGATTTGTGCGGACCAACCTAATAATGCTAATCGGCTACTATCTAAGCATTTTTGTGGAGCACCCTCAGGCTTGCTAGCATCCCAAAGGATTTTTCCTGAAAACCCGACAGTGCTTGCTATCATTTCAGCGAGCACCTTAATAGAAATACCGTGACTACCGCCTATATTGATAGGATTAATTTTTGCGGTCACTTTTTTTTCCAAACATCGGATGATAGCTTGTGCCACATCGTCAACATAGATTAATTCGCGACTAACCAATCCAGACCCCCATAACGTCACTTCACGCGCTCGCTGCAATTGAGCCTGATGAAATTTATTGATCAATGCCCCTACTACATGTGCACTTTGTGGATCAAAATCATCGTGTGGACCATACATACTACTTGGGATAACACAAATGAAATGCCTGCCATACTGCTGATTAAACGCTTCGCATAATTGAAAAATGGCTAATTTGGCAACAGCATAGGATTGACTCGTCGGTTCCAAATAGCCCGAAAAAAGTAATTGCTCATGCATAGGTTGGGAGATATTTTTAGGATACATACAGGAAGAACCTAAAAAAATAGCTTTTTGAACATTTAAAAAGTGACAAGCCTGCATTACATTTAAAATAATTAATAAATTGTCCAACATTAAATCGGCAGGGATTGCTTGGTTAAGTGCAAGACCACCGCTTTTACCAAGAAAACAAACTAAGGTGCTTGGTAAATAGTTAGCCATAAATTCGGTGACTTTTTTTAAGCTATACCAATCTATTCTGTCCTGATTAGCGAGGATTAAATCATATTCCGCATTCTCTTTAAGCTGCGAAGCTAGGGAATAGCCTAGCATTTTGTCAGCTCCTAGAACTAAAATTTTATCATTGTTCATTTCACTAAAAACCATCTGGTTTATATAAGACAATGCGACTGCCTTCGTTTTCAAAGCGAAAATTCACACAAATATAATTTTTAAGTTTCTCTCGAATACGAACTTGAGCAGCTACATTAGCATAAAGTAGTAAAAACCCCCCGCCTCCAGCGCCTAAAAGCTTACCACCCTTTGCACCTTCACTTTTAGCAAGCTCATACATCTGATCAATTTGCGGCAAAGAGACTTTATCGGATAATTCTTTTTTGCATCGCCAGGCTTCGTCTAATAATTTTCCAAATTCGTCTAAAGAAATCTTTGGATTCGAGAGAATAGAAACAGCTTCATCCACCATATCCTGTAAAGTTTTCAAGAGATTTTTATTCGCATTTATTTTTTTTACCTTAACTGCTTCAATTTCTGATGAAAAACGAGAAAATCCTGTAAAATACAGGACAAGACGTTCCTGTAACGTATTCAGCCTCCCCTTGTTGATAATGATAGGAACCACTTTATGATCATTTTTTTTTTGAAATGTGATGAGATTAAAACCACCGTAAGCGGCTGCGATTTGATCTTGACATCCTACTACTTCTTGTATGATTTCGCGTTCAATATATATTGCCTTTTGGGCCAATTGCTTAGGTTCAATACGTTGACCGCGCAATGCTAGTAAAGAATGTAGTAATCCTACCGTAAAAGAACTGCTAGAAGCCAAGCCTGAATGCGCCGGCAAATCCGCATTATAATGAATTTCTACTCCCTTCACTTGTTCTAAGTAAGACAAAACTCCTTTAACAGCAGGATGTTTTATTTCGTCATAATTTTTAATTTTTTCAATACAAGAATAAACAATACGATATTTATGTTCGAAAAAAGGAGGCAAATATCGACAGGATATATAACAATAACGGTCTATACTCGTGCTAATAACGCGGCCTCCATGCTCTTCGTACCATTCGGGAAAATCGGTACCGCCACCAAAAAAAGATACGCGAAAAGGCGTTTGGCAAATAATCATGCGACTATCTCCTTGGCTAATAATTTTCGTGGTAAATCAAGAGAACACATATTTTCAAGGTGTTTTTTTACTTTCTCACCAAACCTTGTTTTAATAAAATTAAGATATCGCGGATTAGAGAAATAGGATGTAAATGCTTTATCACGAAAACCTAAAACCTCCGCTGCCGTTAAATATTCTGTTGGCAACGGTGTACATTCATAGCTATGTTGTGAATAACCTATCCATGAGCTAGGCAACTGCCAATTTTTTGACTTAGCGAGCGTATATAGTTTAGAACCGGGATAAGCCATTGCACTATAAAAATTAGCAAATTCACAGTTAGCTTCTATAGCTAAATTCAAGGTTTCTTGCATGGATTGGTAATTATCATCTGGCAAACCGAAAATATAGTTACCTATCACGTTAATGCCTGCCTCTTGAATTTTTTTCACACGTTGTAAAATTTCTTCACTGCCAAATCGTCCTTTTTCAACGCCATCACGCACATGCTTACTAGCCGATTCAATACCGAGTGCGAGCCAACGAAACCCCGCTTTTTTTAATTTATCTAAAAATTCATCTTTGATCGTATCAACGCGCGCATAAGCCCATATATTTAGATCATAATCACGTTCTATCAACAAATCACAAATGTCTAACACATGCCTACGATTTAATACAAACATTTCATCGACAAATTTAATATTTTTAATACCATAGCTTTTCACTAGCTTATCAATATCTTGCACAACTATCTCGGGAGACCACATGCGATAAGACGATTTCCCGAATGGTGCATTGATGCAACAAAATGAACATTTATAAGGGCAACCGAGTGAAGTGTGTAGGGAAACGTAAGGCTGACGCTGCTCAATATGCTCAAAACAATGCCAATTATGCGCGCGATAGCGTTCCATGGGTAATAAATCCCATGCGCCATAAGGCATAGCCGCATCTAAATTATCAAGCAGTTTTTCAGCTTCGTTACCGATAATTTCCTTATTTTGGCGATACCACAAACTTTTAATATTATCGAAGCATGGTTCCTTTTTAATTAAGGCCCGTACTGTTTGTAAAATGGTTTGAGGACCTTCGCGATCACAAACAAAATCAATATCTTCTTCCTGCATAGTTTGCAGTGGCAAAGCAGCGGGATGTGTTCCTGTCATCATGATTTTATAATCGCGGCTGAGATTTTTTATAGCACGCGCAATTTTTCCCGCAGCCGGCATATTTTGCGTGGAAGCAGAAGGCTGAAAACCATACACAACCAAAACAATTAACGTTGGCATTGTCTCTTTTGCAATGTTTTCTGCCACCATCGTAGGAGATAAATTTTCAGCAGGTGCATCAATGATGCGTACTTCACAAGCACTATTTCGCAAGTAAGTTGCAAACAGCGCCGCGAGGGAAGGCGGTTCAATCGCAGAAAACTGCTGACTGAGTCCTTGATAAATCGTCTGTGTATCACCAGAATTGATTAATACAATGCGAGGTTTTTTTTTCAATGCATCCACTCCATGGAAGATTATAAAAATTTCAAATCAGACGTTAGCGTATAAGCTATTTTTTAGCATGGCATATCCTTTTATGAGTTCAACAATACCGTCATCGATGGAATACTGTGGCCTATAGCCCGTTTTCTCTATCTTTTGGTTTGAAACAACGTAATTTCTTTGATCTAAATCTCTTCCGCAGCCTGCTTCTAGGTAATGGAAATCCGGCAAATGAGCCTTAATTTTAGCACAAAGTTCACGTTTAGAGAGATTGGCATCAGACAAACCAACATTAAAAACTTCGCCTTTCATTGAATCAAAATGTGCTATAGCATGCAAAAATGCTTTTGACACATCTCTAACATGAATGTAATTGCGCTTAAAGTGACCTTCAAATAAGACCAAAAAACCATCATGCACAGCGCGATAAGTAAAATCATTGACCAGCAAATCCAGACGCATACGCGGTGACAATCCAAAAACGGTAGCCAGGCGGTAACTAATGGCATTGGGATGTGCCAGCAATGCCTTTTCCACTTCTACTTTTTCGATAGCATACTGTGAAATAGGATTCAACGGCGATTGCTCATCGCAACAATTATTTTCATCTCCTGAACCATAAGCGCTGTTGGTCGTTGGCATGACAATACCTTGTCGCTGGCTGATGTACTTTAACATCATCAATACTGCCTTTTTGTTTACCGCTGTTGCCGTAATAGGGTCCTGAGCACATAAAGGAGCACCCACCAATGCCGCCAAAGGAAGGATATAATCCGCTTTTTTTAGTACAGGCAACATCACGGATTTTAAACATATATCGCCTTTGCTTATCTCAAAATTTTTATGGTAGCAAAAGGCATTTAAACTTGTTTGTTTATATCGAAAATTATCAACAACAATGACTTTATATCCATTCGCAAGCAAATCGGCAACAAGCACCGAACCTATATAGCCAGCGCCCCCCGTCACTAACACAGTCTCCATAATTTCCTCAAGAAAGTGGATCATCCATACTCCCACATACTGAACAGCTCCAACCCACCGATCCTATCGAAACAGATATCCAGCTGTAGTACGCACCGTATACTATATAAAATAGGTTGAATCTGCAAATTGAATTAAATCGCTTACTCAACAACGTCTATTACAAGAAAAAGACTAAACAACCAGAGTGTAAAGTTTTGCTTCCTTTAAACGTACCTGTACAAAACTTGACGGATATTGTAAAAAACATGCTCTACTCACAATAACAAAACTCGCGTTTTCATGGGTAGATAGCTGCTTTAAGTACTCATGTAAGCTATCTTTATCTTCTGTTTTTTTAAGTGTAATAAAATTTTTACGCAAAAAAACAATATAGAGATATATTATAAAAAAACCCAGTAATGAATTGTCTATAAATAAAAAAATTCTCTCATTTTTCGGCTTATCAATAAAACTTAAATTTGAGAGCAGGCTAACTAAATAATTTACATTTATTTTTTTTTCAATTGATATATTAATCAATTTTCTGAATACCCTAGCTATAAAATAAGGCATTTTTCGAAGGAATAGTATAAATCTTATGGGTCTATATAGAAATAGAATAAGACCCATAGATACATGTTCCGATAATATCGGAAACTTGCTGTAAATTTTCATTCTTAATCTCACGGCTCTTGCCAACTTTTCTTTCATCCTAAATTTTTTATTCTGCGACAAAAACTTAGATGAAAAAAATATTTTTTTATAAAAATTCAAAAAAAATATTTTAATAAAAATAAAGAAATTTTTTTTGAAATAAAAATTCCTATGTAAAATTTCTCTACGAATTTTATGTTTAAGTAAACGGATCTCTGTTGCTTCTAAGGTGTGTGGTTTGCTACTCAAGCTGTTTAGAATAGGAGCGGCTTGGTATAGGCCCGTTTTTTTAACTATCCGGTACCCCCAATAAACAAAACACGAGTAAGTTTTTCCTGCCCACGCCCTGCTTTTGACGCTTTCTAAAAATTCTGGTTTAGAAATTATTAGATTCTCCGAAGAAATTAAAATTCTTTCTAAATCGAGCTCAGAAAGCTTTCTATCATGATCCATCAAAAAAACAATCGCCGGATTGATTACATGCGGTAAAATTCGAAGAAAATAAAGTGCTTCCAAAGCAGTTGTAGACATATGCCGTCCGTCATGCGGTCCTAAATAATTATCTACTCCCGCTTGACCAGGATGCCAAGTATGGTATAAAAATTCATCTTGGTGCCAAATTTCCTTTTTTCCTAAATTTATTAACCGAAATGTTAAATCATAAGGACCACAGATATGCCCTATAAAATCAATATGCTCATCTGCACCACCAATACGGATTAAATCAGCTCGCTTTGCGCACAAACAAGCACCATAATTACGTTCATGAAGTGGGTCATCCGCTGACATGATACCCTTTGTTTTTCCATCAACATTATTAATGCAGCCTGTACCTATCACTTTTTCAAAACTAGGAAAGCAAAAGGGATATAAATCTCTTCGATTATTACGAAACTGGTCCACATGTAAAACAATGTCAGCATCATTTTCAAATGCTAGTAAAACACTTTTTAAAAAACTGGGTTTTGCCATAGCGTCTGAATCACAAATGATAATAATTTCACCCTTTGCCACCGCAATGCCTACGTTGTACATCAAATGCTTATGATAATAACAATTTTTCGGCATTTCTAACAAAATCCAAGTATCAACCTGGTTTTCATATTTTTTTATAGCGTCTGAAATATAAGAATAATACTCGATTACAATCACTTCAAATTGATTTTTAGGCAAACTTTGTTTTGCCAAATAATATAACAAATGAAAACTTTCTCGAACCGACCAGTCGAGTAAAATTAAACTAATTTTAGGATTTTCCCTAGATGATTTTTTTATAAACTTCATCTTCGCTTATTACATATAATATACATTAGTTATACAATCTCATATCTTTTAAATCCTTCTTCTACTGATCCAAAATATTTAACACGACCTTTTTCCATTAAAACTACTTTATTACAGAACCTTTGGATAGTTGCATTTGAATGAGAAGCCAATACTAAAATGCTCGATTGATCAATAAATTTATTTAAATGTGCCTGTGCATTTTTTATAAAAGCCGCATCACCTACTTCTACCATTTCGTCCATTAATAAAATATCCGGTTTAATACACGTCGCTACAGCAAAGGCCAAACGCAATTGCATGCCTGAAGAGTAAGTACGAACGGGGGCAAATAAGTAATCGCCTAATTCTGTAAACTCAGCAATTTGTTTTAATTTAATACGAATTTGTCTATGCGTTAAGCCGAGGAATAATCCTCTTATCATAATGTTTTCATAACCAGTTGATTCATGATTAATTCCCAACATAACATTCAGCAAGGGAGAAATACTTCCTTCATAATGAATATGTCCTTGTATAGGTTCATAAATTTTAGCGAGTACTCGCAATAAAGTACTTTTTCCCGCACCATTGTGGCCAATTAGACCCACACGATCACCGTGATTAAATTTTAGAGTAATACTATCCAAAGCCTTGACGACAACAATATTTTCTTGACTATATAAAGCACCGCCCGTCGTTAAACGCAAGAACTGCTTTCTCAAAGAACGTGCACTGAAATTATAGATTGGAAAATCAACAGAAACGGAATCCAGCTGTATAGCAGCCATTGTTAATCCTACTTTATAGCCAATAGGGAATTCTAGCGCGATAGCGCGCAAATACCACAAAAGAAACAAAAAAACCTAGCAACGTCACTATTGTAATGAAAAAAATAGCATAAGCTGAAGGCAGACTTCCTAACAAAGGATTTCTCAGTAGCTCCATAAATTGCGCAAATGGATTGATCTTTACAATATACTGATATCGTTCCGGCAACACACTAGGCGACCAGATAATCGGTGTCAAAAAGAATACGACTTGTACAAGACTAATAATCAATTGCACTATATCTCGAAAACGAGTTCCTAAAATAGCAAATATAACACTATAGACAATTCCATTTATCCAAAGAATAGCTAAACTTAAAAAAATAAATAAAGTATGAAAATTAAGTTTGACATTAAAAAACAGAATAATTGGAATGAACACTAGAATGTTATGAAAAAAAACAATAAAACATTTAGTAACCATACGAAAAACGAATATTGAGTAAGGTTGTTTTACTTGTTTAATAAATTGTTCTGCCTCAAGAAAAATACTGGCGCCTTCCGTTAGTAATGAGGAAATAAGACTCCAGGTCAAAAGGCCAGTAGCTAGAAATGGGTAATAGAGAGACAGATCCATTTTAAATAACCGCCCATACAATAGTCCCATCGTATAGATCGTTACCGCCATACTAAGCGTGATCCAAAGAGGGCCGAGCGTAGAACGACGATAGCGCAGTTTGGTGTCTTGCCAGGCGAGCAAAAACCAAATACGCCATTCTTTAAGACCTTCATAAACATCTGTTACAGCAAGACGGTATTTCGAGTCAAACGATATGACGGGAACAGAGCAATCACTATCTAAGGATATACCGCGTTCAGAAAAAATTCCTTCTTTTATGTCATCCATTTATCTTACCATCCATGATGCTTATGATTCTGTTATAAAACAAATATCTACGTTGATATCGCTTTTGCCGCCTGTAAACCTTGAGAATGCCGCAAGCGCGCAGCTTCGACAAAACTAATAAATAAGGGATGCCCATCGCGCGGATTCGACGTAAATTCAGGATGAAATTGACAAGTAATAAACCAAGGGTGATTTTCCAATTCGATCATTTCAACTAAATTTCCATCTTCTGAACGACCAGAAACAATTACCCCTCCCTCTTCTAATTGAGCGAGTAATTGGTCATTGATTTCATAACGATGACGGTGACGTTCGATGATCCTATCTTGTCCATATAAAGCTCTCGCTTTAGTACCCGCTTTAAGACAGCATGTTTGGCCACCTAAACGCATCGTACCACCTAAATCCGAATCTTTGTTACGTATTTCATGCTTACCTTCACGTGTTACCCATTCGGTGACTAGCGCCACTACAGGGAAAGGCGTCTGTGCATCAAATTCAGTACTATGCGCATTTTTCAAGCCTATATGACGTGCAAATTCTATCACAGCCGTTTGCATCCCTAAACAAATGCCGAGATAGGGAATATCATTCTCACGCGCATACTGTGCTGCCAATATCTTGCCATTAATGCCCCGCTTGCCAAAACCACCAGGAACCAAAATGGCATCTAAAGGCTCTAATAATTTTGTTCCCTGTCCTTCTAATGCTTCTGCATCGATATAGATCACGTTTACGTAAGTATGCGTTTTAATACCTGCATGAATGATGGCTTCGCTTAAAGATTTATAAGAATCTGCTAAACCCATATATTTACCGACCATACCAATCTTGACTTCGGCTGTCGGATTTTCCCTGGCAGCAACCACTTCCTCCCATTCTCTTAAATCGGCAACTGAATAACCTCTCAAACCAAAACGTTGCAGAAGCATTTCGTCAAGACTTTGTTGATGCAATAGTAAAGGTACACGATAAATGTTATTCACATCGGGCAACGAAATAACGCCGGCACGTTCCACATTGGTAAATAAAGCAATTTTTTCACGCGCTTGCTCGGAAATTTCTTCTTTTGAACGGCAGATTAACATATCTGCTTGTATGCCTATGGAACGCAATTCTTTTGTTGAATGCTGCGTGGGCTTAGTTTTAATTTCACCGGTAGTAGCAATATAAGGCACCCAGGTTAAATGTATGAATAAGGTTTTCAGACTACCTAATTCAATACGCAGCTGACGTATGGCTTCTAAAAAGGGAAGTGATTCGATATCCCCCACAGTACCACCAATTTCAACGAGAGCAATCTCAGCTTCGTGAGCACCCTTAATAATTGCACGCTTGATTTCATCAGTGACGTGCGGAATAACCTGTACCGTACCACCTAAGTAATCGCCACGACGCTCTTTGCGCAATACTCTCGCATAAATTTGGCCAGCCGTAAAATTATTATCCCGCGTCATTTTAGTACGGACGAAACGTTCATAATGACCTAAATCGAGATCAGTCTCAGCGCCATCTTCTGTTACAAAAACTTCCCCGTGCTGATAAGGACTCATTGTTCCGGGATCCACATTTAAATAGGGATCCAACTTAAGCAAGCTAATGTTTAGACCTCGTGATTCTAAAATGGCTCCCAAAGAAGCCGCTGCGACACCTTTTCCTAAGGAAGAAACAACGCCACCCGTAATAAAAACATACCGAGTTTCCATTTAAGCGATGTAAACCTCCGAAAATAGATGATCATCCAAACAACGTGCTAGATAATTAGCCACAAAAGTAGCCGCTTCGACTTCGCTACTTAAACCGCTACCATAAACCACTTCACACACATCAGCAAAACAACGACCTGCCTGGAAGGCTTGAAAGGTCATAAACTCTAGTTGTGTCAGCTCGTTGGCATAAGCCTGTAATTCTTTACGCCAAACTATACAGTAAGAAACCTCTTTGCATATCTCCGACAACGCTGCTTTTTGCACTAAAGTTTTCCAAAGTGAAAAAGTATTCCACTGAAATGTCAAATATTGAACAGATGGGTGAATTTTAAAACACAGTGAAGGCCAATTTTGTACAGAGACTTCGACTAATGCTGTCTGGTTTAAAAGAGGCGCATCAGCGGATTCCAGGCTGAGACTTAAGGCCCTGATGAGGGCTGCTAACTCGCTCAAGTAAGCTTGGTCAGGCTGATAAACGGCTAAAAAATCTGGTAATTGTTTAGTAAATTCACTGATTGAGTAAAAACGAGAAGGATATTCATCAATGTAGGCATCTGATAGCTCTGTAAAGGCTTCCGCACCTAAATATGTGTGTAATGGCGGATACTCTTTATGCAACGCATCAACAAGACGCCAGCGGTAAGCGTTAGCATAAACTGCCAAACGGTCGTCAAGAACCCCTTTGACTGGCTTTAATAGCCAGTCTGCAACACTACCGTCACCACCATCCGTGAGTAAATGACTTTGCAAGGCTTTTTGCAAATTAAGCAACAAAGGCATCCGCTTCTCTCCATACGGCTTCTGCCATTTGTTTTGCTTGCTTTAACTCAGCTAATAATTCTGGCAATGCTGGAATGTTATCATCACGCTCTATCATCGTAGAAACTTTAGCAAAGCGACGTAAAGCAGCTGCATAAAGCGACCAGACAGAATCGATAATCGGTGCATCATGGGTATCGATAATATAATCTTTACGGTTTTGATGTCCTGCCAAATGAAATTGTCGAACTCGATGAACTGGGATGCCATTTAAATAGTCGAGTGGATCAAACTGATGATTCACTGAACTCACATAAACATTATTAATATCAAGCAAAATGAAACAATCCGCTTGTTCAGCAATGGCTGTTAAAAAGTCCCATTCTGACATCATGGATGCTTGATATTCAATATAACTAGACACATTTTCCAATAAGATTTGTCTCCCTAAAAAATCTTGCACTCGTCTAACTCGCTCAACTACATGCTTTACGCTTTCCTCCGTATAGGGGAGCGGTAAAAGATCATGGACATTTAAACCATCAACACCCGTCCAACATAAGTGATCAGAAATCCAAGCGGGTTGGATTAAAGCAGCCAGTTCTTTTACTTTCTTTAAATATTCAAAATTAATAGCGTCGCTACTACCTATGGATAAGGAAACGCCGTGTAAAACCAAGGGATAGCGCTCACGAATACGCTTAAGATAATAAAGCGGCCTGCCCCCTGCCACTAAATAATCTTCGGTAATCGCTTCAAACCAATCGACTTTAGGCCAATTATCTAAGATATTTGGATAATGTTGGGTACGCAAACCAAGACCAAATCCCAGAAAAATATCATCCATGATACTTTCCAAACTCTGCCATTCGTCTAATTTTCATGCAGAACATTTTGATATGTCACCATCATAAATTTCAATAGACCTTTTTCGAAACGTGGTAATTTAGTCAATTTCATTGTTGAACGCCTGGCTACGGTCCTCATTTACCCGCAGTAAACTCCGGTCCTCGCCAGTCGTTCGCCGCGAACTTGACTAAATTTCTGAGTTTCGGTGGTAATTTAGTCAATTTCATTGTTGAACACCTGGCTACGGTCCTCATTTACCCGCAGTAAACTCCGGTCCTCGCCAGTCGTTCGCCGCGAACTTGACTAAATTTCTGAGTTTCGGTGGTAATTTAGTCAATTTCATTGTTGAACACCTGGCTACGGTCCTCATTTACCCGCAGTAAACTCCGGTCCTCGCCAGTCGTTCGCCGCGAACTTGACTAAATTTCTGAGTTTCGAAAAAAGTCTAAATGAAAAACCCTACATCCTTAAGCCCTCAGATGTCGAGGATCACCCGTCTCAAATCAAATAAATTTCTACACGTAATATAAAAAAAGCCACGTGGACAACCACGTGGCTTCATTGTACACACACCATCTACTAATGGAAAGCCATTAGACAATAGTAAACCAACTTTTTACGTATTCATTTGTGCTTGTGGTTGTGAATTTTCTGCTCTGCAGCGGCGGTGACGTTTTTTATGGTGTTTAGGTGGACATGTTTGCTTACACTTATTCATCCCCACTTCTTTGCATGCACTCATCCCTTTACAGGTATTGCATGGTGGCATACAAGGCGTTTCACAAACTGGCATATTTTCAGGCACGTTACGTGCTCCCGTTGCACAACCTGAAAGCATGATAGCTGCAGCAGCAGCAGCAATAATGAGGCCCGTCTTTTTCATGATCATGATCATCTATCCCCTGTAATAAAAATGGATAAGAAAAATTTTTCTGTTACTAAATCTATAGTTTATAGATAGACACTACACAACATCTAGTAACAACTTAGTTTCTATACATAATTGGAAGAGAATGCAAGCATTTTTTAGTTTTTGCTCAATAAACGAACAAAAACGACATTATTTTTCCTTTGACAAAGCCGTAGCCTCAAATAAGTTATACCTGTAAAGTAGAGTAAAAAGAAAATTAAGAACCCAATAAACAGTATTCCTTCGGCTAATTGATATTGGTAAGCCAGTAAACCGAGTGTGCCAAGCACTAAATTGCTACCCCCTAAAATAATACTCACTTGCACTGCAGAAAACTTTAATTCAGCCAATAAATGATGACAGTGTTGCCTGTCGGGAGCAAAAATTGATTTTTTTTTGCCTAATCGGTAAAGCATCACGGCTGTTGTATCGAATAAAGGTAATGCCGAGATCCATAACATAGTAACAGGCGTTACTGCCTGTGATCCTGTTTGTGAAAGTTCAATCAAGAACCAAACCAAAGCAAAACCTAAAAACATGCTACCCGCATCACCCATAAATACCCGAGCATGCAAACGACCAGGCGTTCGAAAATTAAGAAATAAAAAAGCTAAAACAACGGCTATCATTAAGAATAAAATACGAGCCGATAACAATTGTCCGCTTATCATTGCGCAATAAGTCAATAGCATTAATTCAACGAATACTAAGGTACCTGCCAATCCATCTACACCATCGACCATATTAATTGCGTTGATAATACCTAATCCTGCTATGATACTAATCGGCAAGCTGCAAAACCCTAAACCCAATGCTTTGTAAAAAATTAAATTTCCTAGATAGGTTAATTTTACCCCTCCCCAAAAAAACATTAATAAAAGTGCAAAAATCTGCGCTAAAAATCGGATTTTTGGCGAAAGCTCATGAAAATCGTCTAACAGCCCAACAAAAACAAGTAGCGCAGAACCAGCAATAAAACTACGGTAGTGCTGCAAAGAGATAGCTAAGGTTAACAGCGCTGCCAAAAAACCTATAAACATTGCTAGGCCACCTATTAAGGGAATATCACCTTGGTGACACTTACGACTACTGGGCGCATCGACTAAACCGAGACGTATTGACAATGGTTTTAGCAGCACGATACAGGCTAATGTAGTAAAAAAAGCGATGCATGCAGAGAATAAGTGCATTCTTTAAAATCCCTTTTATAATGGCAAGTCCCGCCTTCAACAGCCCCTGTCCTAAATATCCTCACCGTTCGCTAGAGAAAAAACTTCCAAACAATCCTGCTCTACATAGCAAATTGCATGCTATATAGTTTGGAATAATAGCCATTTTTTGCCAGTAATTCTTGGTGTGTTCCTGTTTCAACGATGCAACCTGCATCTAATACTAAAATTCTGGTAGCCCTTTCTACAGTAGACAGCCGATGCGCGATAACCAAGGTTGTACGATTGTGCATAAGTTCCTCTAATGCTGCTTGTATGTGTCGCTCTGCTTCAGTATCCAAGGCGGAAGTGGCCTCGTCTAAAATCAAAAATGCTGCATTTTTAAGTAGAGCGCGCGCAATAGCAATCCGCTGCCGCTGACCGCCCGATAGTAACACACCGTTTTCGCCGATTAAAGTATTGAGGCCTTCGGGTAGTTGTTGAATAAACTCCATAGCATGCGCCGCTTTCGCGGCGCGAATAATCATAGATTCACTGACATTGCTCAATTGACCGTAAGCAATATTATGCCCGATAGTATCGTTAAATAACGTAACATGTTGTGAAACTAATGCAAATTGCGTACGCAAATCGCTAAGTTTCAGCGCACGACTATCCATACCATCAATAAGAATTTCTCCTGTGTAACCATCATAAAAACGCGGAAATAAATTAACCAAAGTTGATTTTCCACTACCTGATCGTCCTACTAAGGCAATGGTTTCACCAGGATTTACCTTAAAACTAACCTCTCGTAACACCGGCTGATGCGGGAAATAAGCAAAACTAACATTTTTATATTCTAAAGAACCTTTTACGGTTGCTAAAGGACAGATTCCTTCATCACGTTCTGATTTTTCGTTCAGCAAATCAAAAATGCTATCCGCTGCTGCAAGTCCCCGTTGAATAACACTGTTCACGGCGGCTAAATTTCGCATAGGCTTTAATAAAAGCAGCATAGCGCTTATCATAGAAGCAAATCCACCAGCGGTAATATTCGTTAAATGCGAGGTCGCTAGATAGATAGTAATCACAACGATTCCAGCAGCAATCAATTGGACCCCGGAACTAGCTAAAGAATTAGTAACAACAACCTTCAATTCACGAAACCGGTTTTTTTCTAAAAGTTTTTTAAATTTGCTAGTTTCATAACTTTCTCCGCCAAAGGTTCGAACCACTTTATAGCCATCAATTACCTCTTCAGCAACTTGAGTTATTTCACTCATTGAATCTTGGACAGCCTTGTTTAAACCACGCATACGTCGACTTGAGTAACGCGCAATCCAAATCATAGTAGGAACGGCAACAAAAAAAAGCAAACTTAATTGCCAACTCGCTATTAACATGACGACGATTAGGCCGACAATAAAAGCACTTTCTTGCACTACAGTAATCAACGAATTCGTACTGGCATTCGCAACTTGTTCAACATTGTAGATGATGGTTGCAAGCAATTGACCTGAGGTGGCATTGTCGTAAAAAGTTGCTGGTAAATGTAACAGTTTAGCCAAAACATCCTGCCGAATATGCAGCACATTACTTCTGGATACCCGCGCCAAACAATAACCAGAAGCGAAATTAGCGAGACCGCGTACCACAAAAGCAACAACGAGAATAAAAGGTAAATAGCGTATGAAATGTATATCGCGATCAACAAAACCTTTATTCAACAAAGGCTTTAAAAACCAAATAAGACCTGCATCAGTACTTGCTAAAAAAATAGTTCCTACAATACCGAGCATAAACCAAGCCCAGTGGCGTTTCATGTACGTTAGTAAACGGCGGTAGGTATAAAAACGAGAACGAGATTCTGTCATAGACTTATGAAATTATAATATATTATAGGGCTTCACAAAAATAACGACAGTTAAGGGCACCTCTATGTTGCAGTGCCGCCCACTGTTAAGGTATCAATTTTTAAAGTAGGCTGTCCGACTCCGACAGCCACACTTTGCCCTTCTTTTCCACAGCTACCAATTCCGCTATCAAGCTTCAGATCATTTCCTATCATAGAAACCTGAGTTAAAACCTCTGGCCCATTACCAATCAATGTAGCACCTTTAACGGGCCGAGTTATGCGACCATTTTCGATCAAATAAGCTTCACACGTTGAAAATACGAATTTACCCGAGGTAATATCAACCTGGCCACCCGAAAAATTCACGGCATAAATACCATGCTCAACAGAAGCTATAATTTCTTCAGGTGCATAAGGCCCAGGGAGTAGATACGTGTTCGTCATTCTAGGAAGCGGTAAATAGGCGTAAGATTCACGGCGCCCATTTCCTGTAGACTGTGTTCCCATCAAACGGGCATTCAATTTATCTTGCATATACCCTTTTAAAATACCTTTTTCAATCAAGACAGTTCTTTGTGTAGGCGTCCCTTCATCGTCGATAGTAAGCGAACCACGTCGATTGGGTAAAGTTCCATCATCTACTACCGTGCAACCCGGAGAAGCGACGCGTTCTCCGATTCGACCGGTAAACGCAGAACTGCCTTTTCGATTAAAATCCGCTTCTAAACCATGGCCAACTGCCTCATGCAATAACACGCCCGGCCAGCCTGGCCCCAATACAACCGGCATCATGCCGGCAGGAGCAGGCACCGCATCTAAATTTAAAATGGCTTGGTGAACCGCTTCTTTGGCTAAATTTAATGCTACGCTATCCTTTATGAAGTAATGGTAATCGCTTCGCCTACCACCCCCAGCAAAACCTTGTTCACGGCGACCTTTTTCCTCAGCAATAACACTGACATTTAAACGCACGAGCGGACGGATATCCGCCGACATTGAGCCATCGCTATTCAATATTAATATTGTTTCGTGCACACCGATTAAACTCACTGCGACTTGTTGCACACGAGGATCAAGTGCGCGTGCTGCCTCGTCGACTTGACGTAGTAAACTTAATTTACCCTCTTCATTCAGCGATAAAATTGGATCGCTGGCTGGATACAATGGCTTAACAGGCAATTTTTTCCAGGCATTGACACGTCCATGCTGACCTTGTCTAACAAAACTAACAGCCATTTTAGCGGACGATTCTAGTGCTGGTAAAAGGATATCATCGGAATAAGCAAAACCAGTTTTTTCACCACTGACGACGCGAACGCCGACGCCACGTTCAATATTAAAACTACCGTTTTTAATAATGCCATCCTCTAAGATCCAGCTTTCTGAATGAGTCGCTTGAAAATAGAGATCAGCCATATCCACAGCAGGACCCAATAAGCGACCCAAAACTGTTTGTAGCTGATTTTCGGTAAGACCGGCAGGCTTTAACAAAGCTTCGCAGGCAAGAGCAAGGTTATTTTCTGTCATGGTGATATCCATCGTATCGTAGCCCAAGGATGAATATCAAGTATTAGTGGTGCTTAAGCCTATGCTAAGGTTCATGCTATAAAATAAACCTCTTTCGAAACGTGGTAATTTAGTCAATTTCATTGTTAAACGCCTGGCTACGGTCCTCATTTACTCGTAGTAAACTCCGGTCCTCGCCAGTCGTTCGTCGCGAACTTGACTAAATTTCTGAGTTTCGAAAGAAGTCTATTAAACAGCTCGCGGCTTAATGCAACTGAAAAAGCGAGTCCATTTATTTCTCGTGGAAAGGTACACCATGCCAACTACATTAATCTACCAAAGAAAAACAACCCTAGCGGACATCTCCGAGTCCACCACAGCGGAGCTTGCAGCGTCCCAAATAGTATCCTCAACCGGAGGAGTGGAACACTGCCCAACCTTATCAGCAGTTAATCACTCTCCTAAAACGAGAGCGGACACAAGAGCAGAAGCAAACATTATTCTCTGTCCGCAACAATTTTGGGTTAAGATTGTACGTGCGGATAAGTTCTGCTTTAGCGGGTCCCTTTTAGCAGGCTGTATCTCCACGGACGATGGCCATATGGAACATCAAAAATTACGCCCCTATCCAAAAAAGAACTACACCGTAAATGGAGAAGGCGTTTCTACGCGCCGTCAATCATGGAGCGTCATACCCATCACGTATAGCAGTATTCCGTACAAGCAGCCTCAATACACCGCAGCTCAGAAACATGGATTTTCACAGCTCCAATCTGTATCCGTAGCTATCGTAACTTCCCCTGTGTCTTTGTTTGGGCACAATCGATACAGAAGAAACAAATTAATTGGAGTCACAGGCCCTTTGGAAGACGCTTTACCAGGTCGTTCGTTTGCTCAAGATTGTGGAACTGTGGTACGCCCTTATGATTTTAATTACCTTGTAGACGCGCAAACATACTATAACGATATGATAACACAGCATCAATTGTTTAAAGATAGTGCTGCACTGATATCGGCAATTGAATCCGGGGCACTGCCCTTCGGTTGTAATGAGGTATTAGCGCGTATCCGTTTAACACCGAAATCCCGCGTATTGGTTGGTACTGATTCTTTTGAGGCACGTGCTTCAGCGGTTGATCTACAACGTAGAATTACGGCGTACTCGGCTAGAATTAGGGCCACTCCTATGAAATTGCCTATCATATTTTATCTCCCTAAGCAAAATACTGTCCCCTTGTTTTTAGAGTATTCATCAGAAGAACAAGCACTGGATAGAGCAGAAGCGTTAAACATTTATAAAAGCGACGACCGTAGAAGTGCTGCTTATAAAAACTGCGATTTTGAATTCCTCTTACTGCTTGACAGCGATACGCTTGTAAAAGCAAGCCAGGAATCTGTTTCGGAAGAAACTCTGCTCCTACATATACTTAAATTGAATTTTAAGGAAATTTTTCAATCAATATGTGAAATAACAAAAGGTTCGTGGAATACAATACTGCCGAAAGCGCTTCTAACAACCATATCTTCAGATATGGTTGCACAGATGGTTCATCATAGCCTTCTTTGTCATGACGCAGAGCTAACTGCTTACCTTCTTGCTCAGACGCGCTGTTCTTTGGACACAAGGATTAACGGTGAGGAAACAATTCTGCATCTTGTTGCTAGGCAAGAGCATCGAGAAAACTTACAGCAATTTTACCCAACCATTATCAACAGAACTGGCACGCCTAATTTAGAAAGCAACAAGGCTGGTTATACCGCACTACATCTCGCGGCTAAGACCGGCAATCTTGCGTTGATTCATTGCTTAAAAGAAAAACCGAAATTCTTTGATGGAATAACTATGACCGATCCAAACAATAATACCGCTGTAAATTTAGCGGCTGCTAATGGACATTTAGATATTTTTAAATTTTTATTTGCTTACGTTAATTACTTTATTGGGCGCGTTAACCCCTTTTATTGCTCTAATAGCGGTATGTTGCTAACACTGCAAAATAACGCTGTTTTACGTGCAGCTGCTGCCAATGGACGTAATAATATCATTGAGTCTTTATTTGAGCAAACGACTAAGATCGATGTAAATAGCACAGACCAGTATGGACAAACTGCACTACACTTAGCTGTTGGCCATGGACATGTTCACACTGTAAAATTATTACTTGACAGAGGGGATGTCGATGTAAATTTAAGAACTAAAGGCGGTAAGTCACCTTTATGGATAGCTGCCATTATCTCAGCGAATAGTGACATCACAGAATTATTACTTAGTAGAGCTGACATCAAACCCAGTTTAAAATGTCAGTTGCAGCACGGCATAGAACACACGGTATATAACAGACAGTATTACGAGGAGTCCGGTACAATATTAGATGACGCCTTTGGGCTCCCAGCGCCCAAAGGTATTCTCGAACAACTCGTTAAACACTCTGGAACAAAGCTGAAGAGTTATGCAATAACGCAGGAGTTAAATTTTAAAAGGGCAATTATTGCCGGGGACGTTGATACCCTTGAGCTACTCCTAGTCAGTCATGCAGCCACCCATTCTTACTCCGAACTACTCTCTCTTGCAGTCGTAAATAAACAATTCGGTGTTGTCAAATGGTTTCTCACTAGATTTAATATGTTAAATGCAACACTTCCGATGAGCTTTAAAAAAGTAATAACCTATCCTCTCGATATGGAGGGTAGTTGGACACTAGAGGAATGCATTGCAATGATTGCAGCATTCTTTGATCCAGCATTACAAAAAACCAGTAAAGAGACGCTTGACATTCGTGACGCTGATGTCATAAAAGCATTCAAGTGGATGAACGATCACGGCTGTCATGAGCAATTGCGGAAATATCTATTGATGCGGCTTGAGCGCTATCACGATAAGTGCTTACAGGAGGCAAGGCAGGCAAGAAATTGTTCTAGTTTTTTTAATAACTACTTTGCTAGGTGCGAAGAAATGAATACCGCTTTTTTGTTGATCGTGGCTTTACAGCAACGCGCTTCTTCAGCGATAGTGAATAAACCCTCTATGGTGAGGGTAGCAGAAGACGATCTAGAAAAACACAAATCGACCTTAGGTGATGGAGAAAAATATATTTTTAGTAATGAGCTGAAAGATATCTATAATCTCTATAGAATTCTTTTTCCTCTACCTGAACAGCAACTTGAACCACAGGTAAGTTTGTCGTATTAACTGACCTCTGTTTTATTATGCTAAAACTTTAGAGGAGTCACTAGACCTCTTTCGAAACGTGGTAATTTAGTCAATTTCATTGTTAAACGCCTGGCTACGGTCCTCATTTACTCGTAGTAAACTCCGGTCCTTGCCAGTCGTTTGCCGCGAACTTGACTAAATTTCTGAGTTTCGAAAGAAGTCTATTAAACAGCTCGCGTCTTAATGCAACTGAAAAAGCGAGTCCATTTATTTCTCGTGGAAAGGTACACCATGCCAGCTACATTAATCTACCAAAGAGAAACCCTAGCGGACATCTCCGAGTCCACCACAGCGGAGCTTGCAGCGTCCCAAATAGTATCCTCAACCGGAGGAGTGGAACACTGCCCAACCTTATCAGCAGTTAATCACTCTCCTAAAACGAGAGCGGACACAAGAGCAGAAGCAAAAATTATTCCCTGTTCGCAACAATTTTGGGTTAAGACTTTACGTGCGGATGCATTCGGCTCTAGCGGGTCCTGTTTAGCAGGCTGTATCCCCACGGACGATGGCCATATGGAACATCAAAAGTTACGTCCCTATCCAAAAAAGAACTACACCGTAAATGGAGAAGGCGTTTCTAAGCGCCGTCAATCATGGAGCGTCATACCCATCACGTATAGCAGTATTCCGTACAAGCAGCCTCAATACACCGCAGCTCAGAAACATGGATTTTCACAGCTCCAATCTGTATCCGTAGCTACCGTAACTTCCCCTGTTTCTTTGTTCGGGCACGATCGATACAGAAGAAACAAATTAATTGGAGTCATGGGCCCTTTGGAAGACGCTTTACCAGGTCGTTCGTTTGCTCAAGATTATGGAACTATGACACGCCCTTATGATTTTGACGATCTTATACACGCGAAAACATACTATACAATAAAGATAAAATTGTATCAATTGTTTAAAGATAGTGCTGCACTGATATCGGCAATTGAATTCGGGACACTGCCCTTCGGTTGTAATGAGGTATTAGCGCGTATCCGTTTAACACCGAAATCCCGCGTATTGGTTGGTGCTGATTCTTTTGAGGCACGTGCTTTAGCGGTTGATTTACAACGTAGAATTGAGACATACTCGGCTAGAGTTAGGACAACTTCTATAAAATTGCCTATCGTATTTTATCTCCCTGAGCAAAATACTGTCCCCTTGTTTTTAGAGTATTCATCAGAAGAACAAGCACTGGATAGAGCAGAAGCGTTAAGCATTTATAAAAATGACGACCGTAGAAGTGCTGCTTATGAAAACAGCGATTTTGAATTCCTCTTACTGCTTGACAGCGATACGCTTGTAGAAGCATGCCAGGAACCTGCTTCGGAAGAAACTCTGCTCATACGTATACTTAAATTGAATTTTAAGGAAATTTTTCAATCAATATGTGAAATAACAAAAGGTTCGTGGAATAAAATACTGCCGGAAGCGCTTCTAACAATCATATCTTCAGATATCGTCGCACAGATGGTTCATCATAGCCTTCTTTGTCATGACGTAGAGCTGACTGCTTACCTTCTTAATAATACGCACTATTCTTTGGACAAAAGGATTAACGATGAGGAAACAGTTCTGCATCTTATTGCTAGGAAAAAGCATCAAGAAAACTCACAGCAATTTTACTCAATCATTATCGACAGAATTTGCTGGCCTAATTTACAAGGAAACAAGGCTGGTTATACCGCACTACATCTCGCGGCTAAGACCGGCAATCTTGGGTTGATTCAGTGCTTAGAAAAAAAACCGAGATTCTATAAGGGAATAACAATGACCGATCCAAACAACAATACCGCTGTAGATTTAGCGGCTGCTAATGGACATTTGGATATTCTTAAATTTTTATTTAATTACGTTAATAGCGATATTCTTCTAACACTGCAAAATAACGCTTTACGTGCAGCTGCTGCCAATGGACATAATAATATTATTGAGTTTTTATTTGAAAAATCGACTAAGATCGATGTAAATAGCACAGACCAGTATGGACAAACTGCACTACACTTAGCTGTTGGCCATGGACATGTTCCCACTGTAAAATTGTTACTTGACAGAGGGGATATCGATGTAAATTTAAGAACTAAAGGCGGTAAGTCACCTTTATGGGTAGCTGCCATTATCTCAGAGAATGGTGACATCACCGAATTATTACTTAGGAGAATTGACATCAAACCCAGTTTAAAATATCAGTTGCGGCACGGTGGAGAACGCGCGGTATATAACAGAGAGCATGGGGAGTCCGGTACAATATTAGATGACGCCTTTGGGCTCCCAGCGCGCAATGATATTCTCAAACAACTCGTTACACACCCTGAAACAGAGTTGAAGAGTTATGCAATAACGCAGGAGTTACATTTTAAAAGAGCAGTTATTGCCGGGGACGTTGATACCCTGGAGCTACTCCTAGCCAGTCATGTAGCCACTCATTCTTATTCCGAACAACTCTATCTTGCAGTCGAAAATAAACAATTCGATGTTGTCAAATGGCTTCTCGCTAGATTTAATGTGTTAAATGCAACAATTCCGATGAGCTTTAAAAAAATAGTAACCTGTCCTCTCGATATGGAAGATAGTTGGACACAAGAGGAATGCATCGCAATGACTGCAGCATTCTTTGATTCAGAATTACAAAAAACCAGTAAAGAGGCGCTTGACATTCGTGACGCTGGTGTCATAAAAGCATTCAAGTGGATGAACGATCACGGCTGTCATGAGCAATTGCGGAAATATCTATTGATGCGGCTTGAGCGCTATCACGATAAGTGCTTACAGGAGGCAAGGCAGGCAAGAAATTGTTCTAGTTTTTTTAATAACTACTTTGTTAGGTGCGAAGAAATTAATACCGCTTTTTTGTTGATCGTGGCTTTACAGCAACGCGCTGCTCCAGCGATAGAAAATCAGCCCTCTATGGTGAGGGTAGCAGAAGACGATCTAGCAAAACACAAATCGACCTTAGGTGATGGGAAAAAACATATTTTTAGTAATGAGCTGAAAGATATCTATAATCTCTATAGAATTCTTTTCCCTCTACCTGAACAGCAGCTTGAACCACAGGTAAGTTTGTCGTATTAACTGACCTACGCTGAAACTTTAGAGGAGTCACTAAACTTCTTTCGAAACTTAGAAATTTAGTCAAGTCCGCGGCGAACGACTGGCGAGGACCGGAGTTTACTTCGGGTAAATGAGGACCGTAGCCAAGCGTTCAACAATAGACCTCTTGCAAAACTCAGAAATTTAGTCAAGTTCGCGGCGAACAACTGGCGAGGACCGGAGTTTACTGCGAGTAAATGAGGACCGTAGCCAGGCGTTCAACAATGAAATTGAC
>Ga0210402_10000296_pt1 | contig 56782 bp, 50 predicted proteins | sample IncBWC7MmetaG_FD_161055 | JGI IMG/M metagenome (GOLD analysis project Ga0210402, IMG submission 161055) | Forest soil microbial communities from Barre Woods Harvard Forest LTER site, Petersham, Massachusetts, United States - Inc-BW-C-7-M | ecosystem: Environmental > Terrestrial > Soil >... | reverse complement strand
CAGAAGCGTTTAGAGGTGAGCGTCGAGCATCTTCAGGACTTCGGATTTGCCGATGGCTCCCACCCGCTGCTCCACCACGCATCCGCCCTTGAAGAGCAACAACGTCGGGATGCCGCGAACGTTATAGCGCATGGCCGTGCCGCCGTTGGAATCCACGTCCAGCTTGCCTACTTTAGCTTTGCCGGCATATTCGCTGGCCACGACGTCGATGGTCGGCCCCATCTGCCGGCAAGGACCGCACCACTCGGCCCAAAAATCCACCAGAACCGGAACCTCCGACCGAAGGACGTCCTGGTCGAAAGTTGAATCGACAAAAGTTAACGTGTTCTGACCTGCCATCTTTGTCTCCTACCTTACCCAATTAGATTAGAATCTCGTTTGGCAAAAAGGATTCAGTCCGCGCCCAGCAACGTCTTGTATAGCGCCGAATAAGCCGCCGCCGAAGCGTTCCAGGAGAAATCCTTCGCCATGCCTCGCCGCATGATCTGCCGCCAGCCTTCCGGATCGCCGAAAGCCCGGGCGGCGGCGCGAACCGCGCCCAACAATGCCTCGCCCGAGTACCCGGCGAACTTGAACCCTGTGCCTTCCTCGATGGTATCATCCAGACCGCCGGTGGCGCGAACTACCGGCACCGTGCCGTAGCGCAGGCTGTAAATCTGGTTCAGTCCGCAAGGTTCGTAGCGGCTGGGCATCAGGAACATGTCGGCGCCGGCTTCGATGCGATGCGCCAGGCCATTATCGAAGCCGATCCGCGCCGCAATTCGCCCGGGGTGCTCCGCCATCAGGCCGCGGAAGAATGCCTCGAACTCCGGGCCGCCCGTCCCCAGCGCCACCAGGTACATGTCTTCGGCGGCCATCTGGCGGGCCACCTCGACCAGCAGGTCGGCGCCTTTCTGCGGCGTCAAGCGCGAGACGATTCCGAGGAGCGGCCGGGCCATGGCCTCGGCGGGCAGGCCGAACTCGTGCAGCAGTTGCTCCTTACAGACACGCTTGCCGTCAAGGTCGTCGGCGGAATAGCGGGCAGGAATCAGCGGATCCGTCTCCGGGCTCCACTCGTTATAATCCACTCCGTTGAGGATGCCCGAAAGCGCGCCGGCCCGGGCGCGCAAGGCGCCATCCAGGCCAAAGCCGTACTCGGGTGTCTGAATTTCCCGCGCGTAGGTGGGGCTCACGGTGTTCAACGCGTCGGCGAAGGCAATTCCGCCTTTGATGTAACTGATGCGGCCGAAGAACTCCATTCCGTCCGGCCGGTAGACCGCAGGGTCGAGCGCCACTTCCGCCAGCGCGCTTCGCGGAAACAGCCCCTGATAGCCCAGGTTGTGGATGGTAAACAGGGTCTTGCAGCCGAGGAAGGTCGGGTCGGTCGCAAAGGCTGTGCGCAGGTAAGCGGGCACCAGGCCGGATTGCCAGTCGTGGCAGTGGAAGATGTCGGTACGGAAGAAGGCGCGGGCCACCGTCAGGGCCGCGCGGCAGAAAACCGCGAAGCGGATGTGGTTATCTGGATAGTCCAAGCCCGATTCTCCGTAGAACCCCTTGCGCTCAAACAAAGCCGGGCAATCCACCAAATACACCGGGTAGGCCGCGGCGGCCTGGTAGATGGAGGCATCATACCGGACTGGCCCCAGATAGATGGACAGCCGGTCATAAACGCGGCGGGCCGTCTTGAGGCTGATGGACCCATAGCGCGGAATCACCACGGCCACCTCGTCGCCAAGCGATTGCAGGGCGGCGGGCAGCCCGCCGACGACATCGGCCAGCCCGCCGGTTTTTGCGAACGGCGCCGCCTCCGAAGCCACCATCAGAATGCGAGACACTAATCGAATTGTAGCAAGTCACCGAATGCTCAAGACTCCGAATGCTATCATTGCCTCAGAACGCCGCCGTGGAGCGCGAACCGTGGAGCGCGAAGAGATCCTGGCCAAGCTTCGTGAAAGGATTGTCCACTTCGCGGCATCTCATATATCGAGAGATGTCGCCGAAGACCTGGCGCAGGAAGTGCTCATGCTGCTGCATGAAAAGTACGGGCACCTCGAACGTCCGGAAGACCTGCTGCCGCTGTCCCTGCAGATTGTGCGTTTCAAAATCATGAGTCTCCGCCGCAAGGCAGTCCGGCGCGGCGAGTATAGCCAGGTTTCGATCACCGATATCCAACTGCCCGACCTGAACGCCAACCCGGCCGATGCCGCGGAACGCCGTGAAATGCTGGAACGGCTCACGCAGGCCGTGACCCAGTTGGGAGAACGCTGCCGCCAGTTGATCCGTCTCAAGCTGCAAGGGAAGAGCTTTTCGGAGATTCAGCAGATCATGGGAGCCGGCGCCATCAATACGGTTTACACCTGGGACCACAGGTGCCGCAAGAATCTGCTGGAATTGATGGGGGGAGACTGGGAGCCGGGAAAGCGATGAACCGGGAAGATGTCCAGAAATTGTTGGGCGGATATGCCACCGGAACGCTGACGCCGGAAGAGCAGCAGGCATTGTTCGCCGCGGCATTGGAAGACCAGGAACTCTTCGATGAGCTGGCGCGCGAACAATCGCTGCGTGATTTGCTGCGCGACCCGGCGGCGAAAGCGCAGGTGCTGGTTGCCCTCGATGCCGCACGCGATACCGCGCGCGATGCCGCCCCCGATACGGCGCGTGTGCCCTGGTACCGGCACGGTTGGTGGCGGCAGGCGGCGGTGGTGGCGGCGATGGTGGGAATCGCCGTGACGGCAGTAGTGGTGACGCGGAAGCAGAACCCGCCGCCCGAAGCGGTAACGGTGGCGGAGTTGAAGGCCCCGGAGCAGGCGCAGGCGCGGGCGCAAACTGCAGGGCGGGCGTCAGCGCCCGAAATACGGGGACCGGGGGCCAGTGCCGAGCCGGGCGCTGCAGTGGCCAGGCGTGCCATGCGGCTGGCTCCGCCGAAGCAGCAGCCGGCCGCGGCTACGCCCAAAGATCTGCCCGCACTGCCCATGCCAGCGGCTCCCCCTCCGCCCCCGCGCGAAGAGCCGGCTATCCTGGCGGCATCCGGAAAGCCGGTGGCCGCACCCCCAGTGGCAGCACCGCCAGCGGTCACACTACCAGCGGCCACCCCACCCCCGGCGGCCGCGGCGCCGCCGAACTTTTCGACTACCGACAAGGTTGAAGTGCATGCCCAGCAGGTGCAGGTGCCAATGGCCGGGCAGCAGGGCCAGCAGGGCCAGCAGGGCCAGCAACTCGGGCAACTCGGGCTTCGCGATAGCGCAGGGGGCGGTGGCGGCGCTCTGGACAGCCGCCTTCTGGCGCTGAACGCCCGCCTGCTGTTCTACGGCAATCCCGTAGCAGCCGAGGCGGGCATCCAACAGAAATCGGCCAAGAAGACCGCCGCCCCAGAGCGGGCGCGGGCCGCGAACAGCATGGGGACAGTCGCCATGCTGACGGCCGTTCCCGCCTTTCACCTCGGCGTGCGCTACAGCATCCTGCGCCAGCAGTCCGGCGGCGAAACATCGGAAGTGGGCATCGACACGGTGTTGGAGGCCGGCGATCAAGTCAAGCTCAGAATCGTTCCCAATGACCGCGGGTATCTGCGCGTCTGGGAACCCGGCCCGAACGGTGCATTGCGTTCCATTGCGAGCGGGACCGCGCAGCCGCTGCAGCCTTTTGAAACGGCCCTGCCCGACTACCCGTTGCCCGGCCCGCGGCAACTCTACGTGCAGTTCACGCGCGATCTCCAGGCGGTCCTCACCGGTGCCATACAACAATCCGGTGCCGTACGACAATCCGGAGACGTACGACAACCCGGAGACGTACGACAACCCGTTGCCCCACCCCAGGCCGGCGCCGCACCCCAGTCTTCGCCATTGACACTGGCGCGCGCCAACCTCATTCTGACTGTGGCCGATGAGGCGGAGAAGGCAACCTACGTGGTGAACCGCGCCAGCGACCCGGCCACGCAACAGTTAGTCGTACCGATCACACTGAATTACAAGTAACTCAGCTTGGTCTAAGTTACGTCTAACTTACCGGCGGCATCGAGAAACAACCAGGCCACGCGGGGAGCGGTCTTGTCACGTACTATGTGAGCCTCAATGACCCTGAGCCGACGAACGAGCGCGACCGGACGACGGTCTGTTTCCTCAACAGGCCGATTCTACGGCCAGATGCTCCATGCCATGCAATGGTGCAGTTCGCGAATCGGTGGCGAGGGCTAAGAACAAGCTTTCAACAACAGAAATGCCACTAGGACCACCACCACGAGCACTATGATTCCGGTTGCCGTGTCGTTCGTGCCGCTTGCGGCGTCGCTTACCGCATGCTCAACATTATCTACTCCCTGGCCCGGCTTGAATTTGCGCCCACACTTCAGACAGGTAATGAAAATCTTTCGGCTGCCAATCATGCCCGTCGTTACGGTCCACCCGCGCTTTTCCGCGTGAATATAAGCCGAACCGCAGTTCGGGCATAGTACTTTGTCGTCGGCCACGTTTCCCCCTTCAGTGTCTCCTGCACAGCGAAGCCAAAGAACTAACCCGCAATCGAGGTCCGATCGTTGACCGACCCCAGTTGACACAAAACATGTTCCTTACCCTAGCTTATATCTGCTCGACAACCAAGTCGCCAACCTGTTAAATGTAGACGGCGTCATTGCCAAGCGCTGCGCGATGTGTTCCAATTGCTTCACCATGTGGATCTTCACTCGCTACGGTTTCTTCTCAATAGCTTGCGCTCGCAGGCCCAATGGCTCGCTTGATGCGCAAACCGTAATGGTCCGTTCCCGGCGAAGGTCGCATCTCCAGAACCTCAAGTCGCACTTCCGGGAAATCGCGACAGCGGAAGTCGTCGCGTTGCCCAAGCGCGACTACCGTTATCGGCTGATCCTGCCAAAGACCGTCTGGGCGACGATTATCGCCGCACTTGCCGACGAGCAGGAATGGTCCAACTTTAAGAACGAAGCGGCGCGGTTCCAGGGCGCGGTCGGCGCGGATTACGTGCACGCGCTACATGAGGTTTGGGAGGTGATGTACAACCTCCAAGAGTCGGAGGCGGCGGGCGGCGAAGCCTCGCGCCTTGTCAAGCCGGACAGAGGGGTTGCCGACAAGCCCGCCGCCAAGAGTTCCGACGCCAACAGTTCCGACACCAACAGCCCCGACGCCCAGGAGAGGCTCACTTCCGCGGTTCGGACAGTGTACGCCGCGAATAGTGCGACGATCCAGAAAATGAAATCCGAGTGCGCGAAGAAATGGGCCGAGCCAGATTTCATATGGGAACGCCTGCTGGGAGCGGCCGCGACATTGGGCAACTCGCGTGGCGCGAAGCTCGTTCATGACGACAAACTGCACGATCCGGTGCGGTATCCGGCTCTACTGCCTCTTACTGAGGAAAAACGGCGCGACGTCTTAACGCAGCAGTTGAGCGAGGCAAAGGTTCGTATGGCGGTTCTTAAGGCTAAACGGTTGGTCGCGAACTTCGCCCGCATCAAGAAGGATGGTGGGCCAGACGCGGTCAAGCGGAACCTGGAGGACAAGGCCGGCCGCGAGGAGAAAATTGTATTTATGCGGACCTTTCACGGAATCGGCCCGAAGTATGCCCGCGACATAATGATGGACGCCTATCACCCAGATTTCCACAACTCCATTGCGTTTGACGTTCGCCTGAAGAAAGTCGCGGCCGCGCTCGGTATGACGTTCGTCAACTATGAATCCGCCGAGCAATTCTTCCTTGGTGCCGCTGCGCGCGTTGGGATCAACGGTTGGGAACTTGACCGCCTGCTCTACAACTACACCAATGATGTGCTCGCAGCAATTGGCGCCTAATCGTTGGTACCGATCACGCTGAACTACAAGTAGTCACCGCGTCCAGAAACAATCGGGCCACGCGGGGCGCGTCGAACTGCTCCACCCATCGCTGTCCCGCGGCGGCCTGCGCGGCCCGCTGTTCCGGAGATCGGTAAAGGGCTTCGATGGCCGCGGCCAGTGCCTGCGGATCTTCCGGCTTCACCAACGCGCCGTGGGGCGCCACTTCCGGTATCGCCGCGGCTCGCGAGGCCACAATCGGCTTGCCCGCCGCCATGGCTTCCAGCAGCACAATGCCGAAGCCCTCCTGGACGCTGGGCAGGCAAAACAGGCTCGACCGGTTGTACTCGGCCGCCAGTTCGGCGCGCGAGACGTCGCCCAGCCAGGTGACTGTGCGGGACAGATTCAACTCGCCCGAGAGCCGATGCAGTGCGGCCGCGCACGGGCCATTGCCCACCATGCGAACTTCCAGTTCCGGGATGCGTCCGCTTAGCGCCGCGGCGGCGCGCAACAGCACTTCCACGCGCTTGCGGCGGTACAGGCGCCCCACGTAGAGCACCGCGAACCGGGACGGCTTCGTCTTATCGATCCAGACGGTGGTGTGAAGTTGCAACCGCCGGCGCCACTCGCTTAGGTCGATCGGTTCCGGAACCACCGTGGGTAGCCTGGCCAGCCCGTAAAGCCTCTGGGCGCACTCACCCGAATATTTGCTGGTGACCAAAACGCGCGCCGCGCGATGCACGTGCAGCCGTTCGCAGCGGGCCTGCACGGACATGGTGAGGCGCGTCAACCCGGTTTCGAAACGGACCTCGTCGGCAATCACGCCTTTGAGCGAAGCCACGTGCGAACCGCCGCGCGCGATCCGGTAGCCATCCATATCGAAACCCACGGTGAGATCGTATGCGTCCGATGTCCGTGAATTACAAGTAGCCAGCCCGCGGTTGAACCACAGGCGTTCCAGGGTGTAAACCGGCAGGTGCAGTTTGGGGCCTTCGAAGGCGACCGTGTGCCCGAGTTCCGTGAGGGCCTTCGCCAGTACGGAAATGCCGACGTAGGTGCCGCTGCCCCGGCGGATATCGAGCGGCGTGGAAGTGAGGAAGCGGATTCGCACGCTGGTGTACGCGAACCACCATGATACCCAGTTGCTCCCAAACCTGGTATGAAGCGGGTATGTGGGTATGTGGGGCAGGTTGCGAACCGGTTGCCAACCTGCAGCGGATTGGCAATCCGCCTGTCCGCGCATTGACGAGCCCCTTCAGGCAAGGCGCACACGCTCGCTGCCGCATCGCGCCGGCGGATTAACAATCCGCCGGTCGTCTGGAATTTCTACATTCCGGCCGGGCCAAAGTGGGAGAGACGATCGTGTTGTCGCCGGTCACCCAGCCCTCGCCATGGTTCTCTCTTTGAGCCATCGCATGATGGTGGGCATTGCGGTGTGCCATTGGAAGATCGCCTGGACGTGATTGGGATGACCATACACGGAGTTGGTTGAACCGGCGAACGGCCTCCCCATCCAGGAGAGCGTTCACAACTGCACCGGCAGTGTCTGGCGAGGCATGACAGACCATGAAAGACGATGTCCCACCTTCTCCCGGAAATGTACAAACTCAAGGCGCCGGCGGATTAACAATCCGCCGGTCGTGCCTACTCGTGCCGCAGCGCCGTCATGGGACTGATCCGCGATGCCCGCCAGGCCGGGGTGTAGCCGGCCGCGAGGGCGGCGGCAGCGAGGATAGCCACCGAAAGCGAAATGGCAAGCGGATCGTTGGGCTTGGCGCCAAACAGAAATGCCGCAATGAAATGAGTGGTCTCCCAAGCCGCCGCAAGTCCGATGACCAGCCCCACGGCGGCCAACGCCAGGACTTCGCGCAGCACCATCCAGATGATGCCGCGCTGTTCGGCGCCGAGCGCCATGCGGATGCCGATTTCGCTGGTTCGCCGCGCCACCCCGTAGGCCATGGTGCCGTAGAGGCCTACGCACGCAATCAGCAGGGCAAGGATCGCGAAGCCCGTGCAAAGGGCGGCGAAAGTGCGCTCCTGGCTGATGGTTTGATCGATCTGGCGCGCCTGGGTGTTGATGCCCGTGAGGGGAATGCTGTTACTGGTTTGCCCCACGATCTGGCGGGCCGCGCCGGCTAGCGCCAGCGGATCGCCGGCAGTCCGGAGTTCAAACCAAACCCCGCCCAGACCGTCAAGATCCTGAGTGTAAGGGAGGTAGGCTACGGGCGGAGTGTCCTCCTTGAGCGAGTTGTAGTGCGCGGTTTTGGAGACGCCGATGATTTCGATATCGGCCGGCCTCTTGGAGTCGCCAATGCCGAAGGTGCGGCCAATCGGGTTTTGTTGCGGGAAGAACCTGGCCGCAAACTGTTCGTTGACGACGGCCACGTGTGCAGACGCCATGTCGCGTTCTTCAATCCCGCGGCCCAACAGGACCGGAATCTGCAGGGTCGCGAGAAACGATGGGTCGACATGGAGCATGGAGGTTGACTGTCGCCTGCCTGCCGGCGGCGGCGCACCCGGAATCGTGACGGTATCGTCGTTCACGTAATGGCTAACCAGCGGAAAATTCGAGAGACCCGCGCTGCGCACCCCGGGAATGGCGCGGAAGCTGTCCCTCAAGCTCGCGTAGAGGCGGGCCAGCGCGTCGCCCTTGTATCCGGCCTGCCGGGCGTTCAGGCTGAAGATCAGAATATTCTCGCGATTGAATCCGATATCCACCGAGTGCAGGTTGGAAACGGTGCGTACGAATAGGCCAGCCCCGATCACCAGCAGCAGGGAGGTCGCAATTTGCGCCACCACAAGCAATTGATTCGCTCCTAGCCGGAATCCGAAACGCCACAGCCGTCCCCGGGGCTCGCTGGCTCTGGCTTCCTTCAGGGCAGGCGTAAGATCCACTCGGGTTGCCTGCAGGGCAGGAGCCAGCCCGAAGACAATTCCAGTCACCAACGCCAGCGCCAATGTGAACCCGAGCACCCGCCAGCTCAGATTGGCGTGCAGCGTGAATTGATCCCGTCCATTGGCGAGCAGCCAGGTGATCGATTGAATTCCCCAGTACGCAACTGCCAATCCCAGCAGGCCGCCCAGAAAGGAGAGCATCACCGATTCCGTCAGCAACTGCCGCACAATGCGCCAGCGGCCGGCGCCGAGCGAAAGCCGCACCGCCATCTCGCGTCTGCGGGCGGCCGCTCGCGCCAGCAGGAGATTGGCAATGTTGGCGCAAGCGATGATGAGAATCAGGCCGACCATCGCCATGAGGATGTATAGCGGTTCGGAGTATTGACGCCGTAGTGAGTCAAGGCCGGAAGCGGCTTCTTGCAGGCGGAGTTCGGGCAAGACCGCTTTTTCCTTGGCAGAGGCGGCTGTGCTGTCCGCGAACAAGTGAAACTGCGTAGCCAGTGCGGCCTGGGCTTGTGCGATGGTGACGCCTGGCCGCAGGCGGCCCATCATTTCCACCCAATAGAAGTGCGGGTCGAAGAACTTCCGTCGCTCCTCATCGGCCGGGCGCTGGGCCAATAGAGGCGCCGCGTGCAAAGGGATGGCTACCGGCGGTTCGGTTGCCGCGTCCACCCCGAAGAAACCGGGCGCGGAGACTCCAACAATGGTGAACGGGACGTTGTTGATGAGCATCGACTGTCCGATGGCATCCGGATTCGCGGCGAAACGGCGCTGCCAGTACTTGTGGGTGATCACGGCCACGGGGGCCGCGCCGGCGCGGTCGTCCGCATCGAGAATCAGCCGTCCGGCGGCGGGCGGCACACCGAGATCGCGGTAGAATCCACCCGATACGAAAAGCCCCTGGGCGACTTCCGCCTGGCCATGAGCGATGATGTTGACTTGCCACGCCCCTCCGTAAGCGAACAGCGTGGACAGCTTGTCCTGATTGGCGCGCAGGAACTCGAAGGCGGCGAACGGGTAGTTGGGGCTGGTGAGGATGCCGGTTTTGCGATCCCGGTACCTGCTGCCGTTCTGACCGTGAATCACCGCCGGGTTGCCTTTGGCGTGCCAGTTCAAGACCACCAGTTCCTCCGGGTGCTGCACTGGCAGGGCGCGCAGCAGAATCGCGTCCATGAAGCTATAGATGGCGGTGTTGGCGCCGATCCCCAACGCCAGCGAAAGTACGGCCATGGCGGTAAACAGCCGGTTGGCGGCCATCATCCGTAGGGCATAGCGAATATCCTGCGCGAGTTGCTCGGCGAAATTCCAGGTCCACATGGCGCGGCTTTCCTCCTTGAGTAATGTGACATTTCCAAACTGCCGGCTGGCAGCGGCATTGGCAGCAATGCCGCTGCCGCGTGCCTCGGCCTGCAGCGAAAGATGATGGCGCATCTCTTCGTCGAGATCCCGTTCGAACTGGTCCCGGTGAAGCAGGAAGCGTAGTCTGCGCAAGAGTTCTCGCATAGCGGTTTCAAGCGGGCTGGATCACGCGGGCTGTCATCATGCGGACGGTATCACGCGGGCTGTATCATGCCGGCTGTATCACGCGTACGATGGCCGCCATCACGCGTTCGAATTCCTGGATTTCGTGGGCAAGCTGTTTGCGGCCATGGGGCGTCAGGCGGTAGTAGCGCGCGCGCCGATTGTTTTCCGATTGCTTCCACTCGGCTACCACCCAGCCCTTGATGAGCATGCGCTGCAACGCGGGGTAGAGCGAGCCTTCCTCCACCTGCAAAACGTCTTGGGACACCTGTTGGACGTGCTGGGCGATACCGTAGCCGTGCATCGGCCCCAGCCTGGCCAGCGTCTTGAGGACCAGCATGTACAGGGTACCGGGTGGGATTTCGGTTCGCGTCTCCATTTCCATAGCTGAACTATACGATAGTCAGACTATGGAAGGCGATGGCCGGTTAGCAGGAAAGCTCAAGATTCGGGTGGTTGGTTAGTGAGAGAAGCAAGCGACGATCAGGCGGCCCGATGCTGCTCCCCGAAGCGTGGCACCATTCCCAAAACGGTTAGGCCCCTTGCATAATGGGATACAATCCAGAGATCGAGGAGGGCAATTCAGTGCATCGGAGAACCGTCATTTTCGCGGTAATTGCGGCCGGATTCGCGGGTTGGGCGCCGCAGGCCGCAGTCGGCCAGGCCAGCGAGTCTAAGACCCCCGAGTCTAAGACCGCCGAGCAGGTCTTCAAGAACATCACGCAACTGAAAGGCATGCCTTCCGACCAGTTGCTGCCGGCGATGCAGTTCATCGCGTCGTCTCTGGGCGTGGATTGCACGTTCTGCCACGTGCAGGGCAAGATGGAGGCCGACGACAAAGGGCCCAAGAAGACCGCGCGTGAAATGATGGCCATGGCAGCGGAGATCAACAAGGCCAGTTTCCGCGGCCAGTTGCAGGTGACGTGCTACACCTGCCATCGCGGATCGGCCCGGCCAGTGAACCTGCCGCCGGTGCTCGAATCCGACATGCCTGCCAGGACCGAGCCCAGGCCCATGCCGCCCGCCGGCGCCGGCGCCACCGTGGACCAGATCGCGGAGAAGTACGTGGCGGCTTTGGGCGGCGCCGACGCCATCCGCAAAGTGACCAGCCGCGTGCTGACCGGCAAGATCCTCACCGGCGGGGCTGAGACGCCCATCGACGTGATCGTGAAAGCCCCCAACAAACGCATCTCGATCACGCACATGTCCGGCGGCGGCGAGAGCTACACGGCATTCGACGGAGCCGGGGGCTGGCTGGGTAATGCCGGGCGGCCGGCGCGGGAGATGTCCGCGCCCGAATCCGGCGCGTCTTCGCTGGATGCCGAGTTTTACCTGGCGCTGCGCCTGAAGGAAATTTTCCCGCAGTTGCGCCGGGGCCGTCCCGAAGAAATCGCCGGTGTGTTGTGTGAAACGCTGATCGGCTCGGGCCCGGGCCGCCCGTCGGTGCGGCTGTACTTTGACCAGAAATCCGGCCTGCTGATGCGCATGGTGCGCTACGCCGAAACGCCGGTGGGGCGCAACCAGACGCAAATCGACTATGCCGACTATCGGGACGCCGGCGGCGCCAAAATTCCGTTCCGCTGGACTCTGTCGCGGCCCAACGGGCGGTTTACGATTCAGATCGCGGAGGCCAAGGTCAACGTGCCGGTGGACGACGCCAGATTCGCCAAACCCGATGGCGACGTCAAGTAGCGACGTCAAGTAGCGACGTCAAGTAGCGACGTCAAGTAGCGCTGTCAATTAGCGATGTGAGGTAAGCATGGGCGCCTTTCCGAGGGAACGCTTTTCATCCGGCGTCACGCTGACGCCCGCCATGGTATCCACTTATGCCCAAGGCGTGGGCGATACCAACCCGGTTCATCACGATGCGGCGTTTGCCGCCACCACGCGGTATGGCCGGCCCATCGCCAGCGGAACTCACACCACGGCCCTGCTGCTGGGGCTTACCGCATCCCACTATTCGCGGAGTGTGGCCATGGTGGGCCTGGAATTTTGGGTGCGTTTCCGCCGGCCTGTCTTCGCTGACGAAACCATTCGCCTGGAGTGGCTGGTGGTGCGGGTGACGCCCAACGTCAAACTGGGTGGCGACGTGGTGGAGTTGCGGGGGCGCATCCGGAACCAGCAAGGCCAGACGGCGTTGGGGGCGAAGGGCAGGATTCTGGTCACGGAGCGGCTGTAAGGGGCTGTAATGAATGTTCAGGGGCGCCCCGCCCGCCGCGTGCTAACCTGAAAATCCCCAATGTGGAGGCCGGACTCCTGGCGGCAACGCCCAGCCTTGCAACAACCCGAATACGCCGACCAGGCCTCACTGGAACGCGTGCTGGGGGAGTTGCGTCTGCTGCCACCGCTGGTCACCAGTTGGGAAATCATGCTGTTGCGCCAGCAGCTTGCCGAAGCCGCGGCCGGCCGGCGCTTCGTCCTGCAGGCCGGCGATTGCGCGGAACGCTTCGTGGACTGCACGCCGGTGCGCATCACCAACATCCTGAAGGTACTGCTGCAGATGAGCATGGTGCTGGTGGTGGGGGCCAAACGGCCGGTCATCCGCATCGGCCGGTTCGCGGGCCAGTATGCCAAACCGCGCTCGGCTAACCAGGAGACCCGCGACGGCGTCAGCCTGCCGTGTTATCGCGGCGACAACATCAATCGCACGGAGTTTACGGCGGCGGGGCGAGAGGCCGATCCGCAGCTCCTGTTGCAGGGGTACGAACGCGCCGCCATGATGTTGAATTTTGTGCGCGCGCTGGTTAAGGGCGGGTTCGCCGACCTGCACCATCCCGAGTACTTCGATCTCGACTGGGTGCAGCATTCGCCGCTGGCCGGCGAATACCACCGCATCGTGGAAACCATCGGCGGCTCGCTGCGCTTCATGGAGAACGTTCTGGACGTGCGCGTGGGAGAGACCGACCGTATCGACTTCTTCACCGCCCACGAAGCGCTCCACCTGAGCTACGAGGAGGCGCAGACCCGGCCGGTGCCGCGGCGGCCCGGGTACTTCAACCTGCTCACGCATTTTCCGTGGGTGGGGCTGCGCACCAACGATCCCGCGGGCGCGCACATCGAGTACGTTCGCGGCATCGAAAACCCAGTGGGCATCAAAGTGGGCGCTGGAACCACACGGGACCAGGTACTGCGGTGGATCGAGTCGCTGGACCCTGACCGGCAACCCGGGCGAATCACCTTCATCCACCGCTATGGCGCCCAACGCGTGGCGGATGCGCTGCCGAAGCTGATCGAATACGTCCGCGCGGCGGCTGGACAGGCGCTGTTCATTTGCGACCCGATGCACGGCAACACGCTGACCACGGCCGGCGGCGTGAAGACGCGCCACTTCGCAGATATCCAGTCGGAGATCGAGCAGGCTTTCGATATCCACGCCGCCATGGGGCAAAAACTGGGCGGTGTGCACCTCGAATTGACGGGCGAGAATGTGTCGGAATGCATCGGCGGGGCTCGCGGGCAGACTGAAGAAGACCTGACGCGGGCCTACGAAAGCCAAGTGGATCCGCGGCTAAACTATGAGCAATCCCTGGAACTGGCGTTCGTGATTGCGCGCAAAATGAAAAACGGAACCCAGTAGGAACACCGGGCTCCGTTCGGGGCAACTGCAAGGTGCTGCGTCCATCAAGCGCTGTCTACATCAAACGCCGCTTACATCAAACGCCGATTACATCAAACCAGGTTCGTCTGTGGTTGCGGGCGGGGCCTCGGGCGGAGGCGCGGAGGTCTCGACCGGCGGTGGCGGAGGAGCGGCGGCGGGCTTCTTCGCTGGCTTCCTGGGGGCGGGTTTCTTGGCGGCCGGTTTCATCGGAGCGGCCTTCTTTGCCGCCGGCTTTTTCGCAACCGGCTTGGCAGGCGCTTTCTTGGCGGCCTTCTTTGCCGGCGCTTTCTTGGCAACCTTCTTCATGGGCGCTGTCTTCGCGCCTTTCTTTACGGGCTTTGCGGCTTTTTTTGCGGGTTTCTTCTTCGCCATTCGATTCTCCTCATCAAGATGTGCTGTTCCCCGTAAGGGTCAAAACAATCTTATAACGTTCTGGCGCGGTTTGCGATAGGCTATTCCGTTCATTCCGGCCGCGCCTTGGCTCCGTGCAGTCGATCGTAACGCGCAGGCGGAACCGCCGCGCCACCATGAGCGGTGTGAGCGGGGCAGGCATTCGACGCGGGGTACCCTCCAAGTCAGCCCGCTCGCGGGTGTTTGTTGGCGGCGTCTCACAACGCGGTGCCTGTCGCCTGTGCGGTCAAACACATCTCGCAACGGCCGGAATTGAGCCGATTTCCCAGGATTCCTTATAGTAGAAGGACCATGAAAGACCCTATGAATCGAGCATTCTTGAATCTAGCTGTGGCTCTGCTGGCTTGTGCCGGAGCGCGCGCCGCAACCATCAATACGACGTTGACCGTGACCGCGACCGGAACCATCGGAACAACGTCGGCCTCCTTCACCGGTACGGCCAGCCTGACGGGCGGCATCGGCAGCGGAACGATCAGTGCAACCCTGGATCTGGCTAAGTTTACCGCGCCGTTTACCATCACGCTGACCAGCGGCACCACCGGCACGATCACCGGAATCATCACCGTCCCATTTACCATCCTGGCCGGCACCGGCACGGCGACGGCTACCATCACCGGCGGCACCGGCACCTACGCCGGCGCGACCGGCAGTTTCGCATCCCTCAGCGGCACGGGTGGCATCGATGCCAGCGGCACCATTAGTCTCACTATCAGCGGCGCCGGTACCATCGTCACCGGCGGTGGAGGCGGTCCGACCGGCCCTCCGGCGCCTACGATCACGGCCGTGTTGGATTCCGCCAGCAACACCGCCAACGTGGCGCAGGGAGGTATTTTCATCGTCAAGGGGTCGAACCTGTGTCCCAGTGGGACCAAGCTTTTCAGCGTTCCACGCCCGACCGTCTCTCCGGACGGTGTGAAGATCACGTTCACGCCGACGGCGGGTGGAGCCGGAACGGACAGTCTTCTGGTCTACACGTTCAACCCCAGCGGTGTGTGCCAGCTTGCGGCTATTCTGCCCTCCACGGTGGCGCCGGGCAACTACAACGTCACCGTCACCAACGGATCCGCCAGCGCACCCTTCGCCGCCAAGGTAGTCCAGAGCAAGTTCGCACTGTTCACCCAGGACAGCTCCGGCAGCGGCCTTGCCTCGGTTCAGAACTTCATCTCACAAGGGGTAGTGGATTTGAATAGTTTTACCTCCGGCAGCGGGAAGGCCACCACCATCTCACCCGCCCATCCCGGACAGTTTATGATTGCCTACGGAACCGGCATGGGGCCGTTGGCCGGCGGCGATAATTCAGCCTCGCCGAGCTTCGACTTCAGCGCCAACGGAGTGACCGTGAGGCTATCGTGGGCGGAGTGACGATCCCGGTGCTCTACGCGGGCCGAGCCGGCTTTGCGGGCGAAGATCAGATCAATTTCCAACTCCCCGCCAATGTGCCGACCGGCTGTGTGGTATCTTTTCAGATCTCCGTCAACGGCCAACTCGGCAATACCACGTTTATTGCGATCGCGCCGGACGCCAATTCCACCGCCTGCCTCCAGCCGGGTTTCACAACCGCCCAACTCCAGCAGTTCGACAACGGCGCTTCCGAGACCTTTGGCTTCTTCGAGCTCACGCAGTTCTCGATCACCGTGCCTGGCTCCGGCCCCTCGAAGTTCGGCAGCGCGGCCGGCGGATTTATACGATTCACCGGTAACCAGTTGGCTGGGTTAACGCAGACCCAGGCCCAGTTCACATCCACGGGATCCTGTATCGTCATCCAGGTTCAGAGTTCGGCTGCGGCGGGTTCTGGTTCGAGCCCAGGTCTGATTACTGCCTCCGTCGGGGGTCTGGACGCCGGTACGGTTACGCTGAACGGGCCGGCAGGTTCCGGTTTCACCAACCAGCCGTTCACGGAAGATCCGGCATCGTTACAGTACTCCCTGAACCTCGGCACGCAAGGACTGGCCGCGGGTACGTACAGCGTTGCCGGCGCGGGCGGCGCTGACGTGGGCAAGTTCAACACGTCGCTCACTATCGGGGCGCCGTTAACCCTCACTGGGACGGGGCTGCCGGGCAGCGTCACCAGAAGTGCGGGATTGACGCTGAATTGGACCGGCGACAACGCTTCAGATCTGGTGGAGATCATCGGGGTTTCGAGCGCCGCTACCGGTACCGGCGCCAGCCTGGTCACCAATACGGGGGAGTTTGTTTGTACCACCAACGCCGGAGCGGGAACGTTCACGGTACCGTCTTCGGTCCTGCTGCAACTGCCGGCGTCACCCGCCTCAGCGACCGCGGGCTCCGGCATCGTGGAGTTCGCGTCCGCGGTGAGCCCGACCACCTTCACGGCGCCCCTGACGGCCGGCGGCTCGATCAACTCCGGAACGTTCCTGAGCCTGACCGGCCAGGCCGCTACCGTGGCCTTTCAGTAGGCGGTAGCATAAGCATTCTTGCCGTGGGGTTTACAACCGACCGACGCATTACATTACCGTGGTAATATGAAGCATGGCACATTCGAAAGTGACCTCGCAAGGGCAGATTTCAGTACCCGCCGAAGTTCGCCAAAAACTCGGCATCGGCCCGGGGTCTGTCCTGGAGTGGAATGAAGAGGGCGAAAACATTGTCGTGCGGCGGGTGGGCCGGTTTACGTCTGAGGATATCCGTCGGGCGTTGTTCCCGGAGGGCGCACCGGAGCCACGAACGATTAATGATATGAAAGAGGGTATCCGCCAGTACGTCCGGAAGCGTCATGCGCGCCGTTGATACCAACGTCATCCTTCGGCTGATCACAGGAGACGGTGCCCGGCAGACCGCGACTGCCGAGGCCTTCGTAGAGAAGGGGGCTTGGGTTCAGTTCTGGCGCTTGCAGAAGCCGCTTGGGTCCTTTCATCCAATTACCAACGTAACGCGGCCGGCATTGCCACCGCTGTCGAAATGCTGCTGAACCACCGGAACCTGACACTGCAGGATTCCGATACTGTGGCCGCCGCCCTCGAGCTTTTCCGCCTGTGTCCAGCCCTGGGCTTTTCCGATTGCCTGATGCTGCAACTAGCCCGCAAGGCTGGACATTTGCCCTTGGGCACGTTTGACCGCGCGCTGGGAAAAATCGACGGCGCGCAGAAGCTTTAACGTGCGCCTGCCCGCTGCCTTCGTGCTCGTGTCGCTCACCCTGGCCGCGCTCACCCTGTGCACGCTCACTCTGGTCACGCCGAGTCAACCGTGACGTTCCAGAAGCCGGAAAAGCGGAGCATTCCCGGCTGGTCGGTGCGCCAGTTTTTGCACCGCGATGGCGAACTTCACCGTCAGCCCTTCCCGCCGGTACCCGAAACCCTCGCCAGCACCTCCGCCGTGATCGTCCGCACCATCTGCTCCACCTCGTCCCGGCTGATGGCTCCCAGGGTGGCCCCGGCGGTCGTCCCGCAGAGTTTCGGCGGCATGGCTATGGCTCCTGGCGTGGGCGGCAGGTCGCACATTTCGCAGTCGGCGGCGCTGTCGTGGCGCGGGTCGGGCAGGCCCAGGCTCTTCTTGATCGCCACCAGGTCCGCCGCTTTGTCGCTAGTGATGTGCGAAATCGGCGACCCCAGTTGCGCCGCCAGCATCAGCGTCCAGCAGTAAGTATCCACCACTTCGGCATACCATTCGGCGTGCGTCACGGTGTCGCCCCAACACACAATGCCGTGGTTGGCCAGCAGTACCGTGTTGTGCGTTTTCACGTACGGAATCACGGTTTCGGCGAACTTCTGCGAGCCCGGCGTTTCGTAGGGCGAGAGCGCCACCTTGCCGATGAACACCTCATACTCCGGAATGATGCAGTTGGGCGGCACCCGGCCGGTAATCGCGTAGGCTGTAGCATGCGGCGGATGGCAGTGCACCACCCCCTTCGCTTCCGGCACTTCCTTATAGATCTCCAGGTGCATGAGGATTTCGCTGGTGCGCGGCTTGCCGCCGGCCAGTTGTTTGCCGGTCAAGTCCACCATGCACATCTCGTCGGGCTTCAAGTCGTATTTGCTGGTCAGCGTGGGCGTGCAAATCACTTCGTTGGGGCCGATGCGATATGAGATATTGCCGCCGTTGCCGTCCACATACTGGCGCAGCCACAACTTCTTGCCGACCGCGCAGATTTCCTCCTTCGCGGCTTGGGCTTCGGCGCAGTGGAAGAGCGCTTCCACCGAACCGGGGGCGCCGGCGGCGGGCGCCGAGCCTATCCGAACCGTAAGGCGCCGCAGTTCCACGGCTTCGCGCGCCGAGGGCGTCAGAATGGCGGTTTCGCCAACCACCAACTCCGTAGCCCCGTCGCGTACGGCGGCTTCGACGTCGCCCAGGGTAATCACTCGCTCTTGCAGATCCACCGCTTTCATCGCTGTTCCCTTAAACGATCCGTAACGCACCACCGCCGATCACGATCCGGCGCTGCCGGGTGAAGGTCATCGGCGTCGTCACTCCCTCGCCGGTCGGGGTGGCAATGCTGTGGCTCAAATAGCTGGGGCCGCCCACGCCCAGCGAGGCGAAGCACGGCGCGTTCTGCACAAAAAGCGTGCAATTCATGGCCCGGGCCATCCTGGTGGCGTTTTCGATGTTGCGCGAATGAATCACCGCCGTGTGGCGGTGGCCATGTTCGGCCTTCACCGCGGCGGCGATGGCCGCGTCCACGTTCGCCACCCGCACCACGGGCAGGAACGGCATCATTTGCTCTTCCTGCACGAACGGGTGATCTTCGCGCGTTTCACCGAACAGCAGGTCGGTTCCAGGCGGCGCGCCCTGCGCCAGACCCGCGGCCTGCGCCAGAAACGCCACGTCTTTGCCGATGTACTCCCGCTTCACGTGCGCCTGTCCGTTCTCGAAGCGGAAGGCGGCGCTGGTCAGCCTGTCGATGGCCTGCGCATCCAGTTGCACCGCCCCCGCGCGCCGCATCGCCGCCACGAAGCCATCGGCCACGGAGGCCACTACGAAGACTTCCTTCTCGCCGATGCAGAGCAGGTTGTTGTCGAATGACGCGCCCGCAATAATGGATTTCGCCGCCACATCCAGGTCCGCAGTTTCGTCCACCACCACGGGCGGATTGCCCGGCCCCGCCGCGATCACCCGCTTTCCGGACTTCATGGCTGCGTTGACCATCGCCGGTCCGCCGGTGGCGCAGATCAGCGCAACCTTGGGATGCTGGAACATCTCCTCTACATTCTTGATGGTGGCTTCCGCCGCCATGGTCAGCACGTTGCCCACGCCCAGTTCGCGCTGGATTTCGCGGTTGAAGTGGCGCAGCGCGCGCGCCGCTATCTGCACACCGGTGGGGTGCGGGCTGAAGACCGCGGTATTCCCCGCCGCCAGAATGTTGATCGCATTGCTGGCCATGGTGGGCGCCGAATGCGTGGCCGGCAGCACCATGCCGATCACTCCCCACGGAGCATGCTCGATCACGCAAAGGCCCGTGGCGTCCGACCGGGCTTCGCTCGCCATGGCTTCCGCCCCCGGTACCAGCCGGATATTGCGCAGTTTGTCCGCCTTGTGGTCCGCCCGGCCGATGCGGGTTTCCGCCAGTTCCAGCCGCGCCCATTCTTCGGCGTTATCGTGGCACAGCCGGCGGATGATGGTGACCATGCGCCCGCGGTCCTCCAGGCTCATGGCCGCAACCCGTTCCTGCGCCGCCGCTGCCGCCTGCACAGCCTGATCGACGGAGGGGAATACGCCATCGTCGCCCGGCGTCCCCCCGGACAAACGTTCCTCCAGCCGCGCCAGCACTTCCCTGGCGATGGCGGCGATCAACTGCTCCTGATTCGCGATCATTAATCTTCCACGGTATCACGGTCGGGTAGTGAAACAGGGCGCCGGCAGATGAGCGGCCTCATGCGTCGCGTTGACGCTGGCGCGCAGAACCGCGGGATCCGGACGCGTTACTTACCTGTAAAACCCGCCCGCATCGCCGCGCGGTCGAGCTTCCTGCCTCGCTGATACACCTCGACGATCCGTCGCGTGTTGTTGATGTTATCCAGTGGATTGGCGTCAAGCACAATGAAATCGGCGCTTTTGCCCGCCACCATGTCGGTCAGTTCCTGATGCGCGTTCCATCCGACCGCCGCGCTGGAGTCGGTCCCGAAGCCAATCCGCACGCCCGCCGCATTGAGTTTCTCCAGATTGCGGGCCTGCACCCCATAGAACTCGCGCGCCTTCTGAGCGGCATCCGGTTTGACTGCGGCAAGCGCGTCTCGCATATCCTTGATTACCGCGTTTGGAATGGTTTCAGCGGCAAACTTGAGGTCCGCCTCGGTGGTTTCACGGTCCGGCAAGTTTGGAATGACGAAGACGTTGGGATGCTGTTTAAACAGCCCGATCAGTTCGTCATCGACGTCTTTATCCCGAATCCCATGAGCAAAGATGTCGATTCCGGATCGCAACAACTCCTTGGCATCCGCCAAATAGAAGATATGGGCGGCGACCCTGAGATTGTTTTTGTGCGCTTCATCGATGAGGGCGCGATAGAGGGGAGGCGTTAGCTTCGGAACCGTGCCGTTTCGATCGTCGACCCAGATTTTTACCAGGTCGACCTTTTTCGCGGCGAGTTCCCGGACAGCCGCTCTCGCCTCGGCTTCGGTCTTCACGCCGTAAGCCACAGGTCTCCAATACCCGGCGCCTGGGCCGGCGTTCGGCATGGCCATCCCGCGGCCTGCGGTGCGAAAGAGTGCGGCATCGGGGAAGGGGTTTGCGCGCACCTGAAACGGAATCTCCCCCTTGTCGATTCCCATGCTCTGGACCGCCGCAATCCCGTAGTAGGCGATACGCCGCAAGTGGTCGACCAGGTTCTCCCGCGTGTAAGTATCCGCGCCGATCTGATTGGTCTTGATCACCTGCCACCCGAGGTGGGTGTGGGCGTCGATGAGCGCGGGCATGACGGTTTTGCCGTCCAAGTTGATGCGGACGGCCCCGGCAGGGGCTTGCAGCTCACCCTTCTGGCCAATTTTGGATACCTTGTTGCTCTCGATAAGAAAGGCGGAGTTCTCGACGGGCGCGCTGCCATCGCCAACGATGAGGCGGGCGCCTTCGAACAGGGTCGCTCCTTGCTGCGCTGCAGCCGCCGTCAGACTCAGCGCAGCCAGGAAAAAATAACGAAAATGGCGCATGGGTTCTTATCAATAGTATCGCCTGCGCGGTGGCGCGCACTCGTAAAACAGCCGGTGCCGGATTGCCCCGATTCCCAAACAAGCAACCCGCATGTTGACGGAACATCGCCGAATCGGCGAGTCGGCTGCCTATTCCTGGCGCAGCGTCACGGCCGGATCCACGTTCATGGATTTCCGCGCCGGCACATAGCATGCCGCCATCGCCAGCGTGGCCAGCAGCGCTGGGGCGCCAACCAGCAGCCAGGGGTCGGAGGTGCTGGTGCCGGCGGCGCGAGCGATCTGGGACATCACCGCGGACATCAGGCGGATCGCGGCCCAAGCCGCAGCCAGGCCGGCGGCGGTGCCGAGCGTTACCAGCACCGCGCCCTCCTTCATCACCAGGCCCAGCACGTCGCCACGCTGCGCGCCCAGGGCTACGCGGATGCCGATTTCGCGGCGGCGCTGCGTCACCGAATAGGCCGTCACGCCCGCCAGCCCCACCGAGGCCAGGATCAGGCCGAAAATGCCGATGCAACCGTACGTGTAGAGGGCCACTTTTACCGGGAACATCAGCTCATCGATCTGATCTATCATGCTGCGGCCGTTAAACGGCGTAATGTTGGGGTCTATGTTGGAGATTTCGCGGCGCACCGCGCCCAGGGCGTCGACGCCGCCAGTTGCCCGCACCGGCGTGGCCCGAACTATCAAGGTGAGGCCGTTGCGGGCCGGCCGGGCGAATTCCTCGGGGCGCATGGGCAGGTAGATTATAGCGGGCGCATCCTTGGCCACCATGTCCAGGCCGTCGCGAACATTCTTGGCCACGCCCACCACTTCGAACACTTCTGTTTTGCCCGAGACCCTGGGACTGCGCCCGGGGCTGGCGCCGGCGACGATGAAGCGCGGCAGATCCTCTTCGCCGATTTCGATGCGGCGGCCCAGCGGGTCTTGTCCCTTCCAGCAATCCTGCGCCAGCTTTTCGCTGACCATCACGGCGTGGGCGCCGTTGACCTCGTCATCCTTCCGGAAGCCGCGGCCCAGCACCACCGGAATACCGATGGTGTCGAAGAAGTCACGGCCCACGAAGAATCGGCGGGCGCCAAAAGCGGCCTTCGTGCCTTGCGCGCCGGGCACGAAAAACCGCACGCCGGGCCGGCCGATCATGTCCATGGGCGTGGAATCGGCCAGACTAGCCGAGGTGACGGAAGGCAGCCGCTTCACACGGTCCAGCAGCTTTTCGAATAAGCGTGCCGTCTGCGCGGGCGAGTATCCGTCGCGCACCGGGTCGAGCGAAATCAGGTAGAGGCGCCGGGCATCGAAGCCAACTTCGACACCGGTCATGCGTTGGTGGCCGATCACCAGAAAGCCCGTGAGCAGCAGCAGCGCCAGCGAGCCTGCCACTTGCGAGAGCACCAGCGCGTTACGCAGGCTCAGTCGCCGAAAACGGCGAAGCTGCACGTTGCCGCCTTCCTTCAGCGCGGGCGTCAGATCGGTGCGGGTGGCCCGCCATGCTGGAATGAAACCGAACGCCAGCCCGGTGAATGCCGTGAGGCCGAGGGTGAATAGCAGAACCCGCAAATCGGGCTCAAGCTGGAAATGCAGCGGCATCGGGAAGGGAAGCTTCTCCTGCGATGCGACGTGCATCAGCACCATCGCCATCAGGAATCCGAGCACCCCGGAGGCGACCGCCACCAGCATGCTCTCCGTCAGCAACTGGCGCATGAGCCGCCAGCGGCCTGCGCCCAACGCCAGGCGGACGGCAATTTCGCGGCGTCGGTCGGCCGAGCGGGCCAGCATCATGTTGGCCACGTTGGAACTGGCGATCAGCAGGATCATGCCGCCCAGCACGATGAAGAAAGTGGTGAACAGCGGGAGGTCCTGCTGGCGGATCGGCAGCAGTTTGCCGCCGGGCAGCAGGGTGATGCGGCGGCCTTTCTGGTCGCGGTCGGGGTCGGCGTACTCCACCTCCAGTTGGCGCGCCACGGCGTCCAACTCGGACTCGGCGCGTGCCATCGAGACCCCCGGTTGCAGGCGTCCCACCATGTGGAAAACCGCGGCGTCGTGGCGTTCCAAAACGTGGCCCGCCAGTTCCGGCGCCAGCGCTTCCACCCACACCGGCAGCCACAAATCGGCGCCGAAGACCATCGGCGATGCGCCCTGGAAATCTGGCGGCCCCACGCCGATGACCGTGCAAGGCAGGCCATTGATGCGCAGCGCCTTGCCGATTACAGACGGGTCGGAGCCAAGCTGGTTCTGCCAGAACCGGTAGCTCACCACCACCGTTGGCGATTGGCCCAAGTGCTCCTGTTGACCAGCATGCTCCTGTAGCCCAGCATGTTCCGGTAGCCCTTCAAACGCACGCCCCATCACGGGGCGCACGCCCAACGCCGAAAAGTATGAGGGCGAGACGAGGTGCCCCCAGGTCCGTTCCGTGCGAGCGCCTAAAGACACACTGAACGGCACGGGAGCGGCGTAAGCCAGGCTGGCGGAGAAGAGATCGCTGCGATCGCGGTACCGCGCAAAATCGGGATAGGAGACCGGCGCCTGCAACCCGGCCAGATCGGCGGGATTGGCGACCGCGGGCACATCGCGCAACACGAAGCCGTTCAGCTCACTGAAGGCCGAGGTGGCGATGCCGATGCCAAGCGTGAGCGAAAGCAGCGCCACCGCGGTGAAGCCCGGGGCGCGGCGCAGCATACGAAGCCCGTACCGCAGATCCTGCCAGGCCTCGGCCGCGTAGTTGGCAGGTCCCACGCCCTCACGGTTGTGGCTCGGTTCGGATCCGCGCGCGTCACTTTCGGATCCGCGCGCGTTGCTTTCAGAGCCGCGCGCGTCAGCCAGCGGTTTCGGCGTGCGTGGCGCACCGGAACTCATCGCATCCAGCACGTGGCCGGCCAGTGAGTCGCTGTCTTCGACTTCGGCCAGTTGGGCGAAGACGCCTTCGAGCGAGGGCTGGCTCATCAGTTCCCGAAGGTGGTCGATGGAATCGTAAGCCACCACCTCGCCTTTTCTCAGAATCAGGACGTTGGAGCAGATCTTTTCCACCACCTCCAAAACGTGCGAGCTGTACAGGATCATCTTGCCGCGCGCGGCCAGACCGCGCAGCAGGCTGCGCAGCATGAGCGCGGTGGTGACGTCCAGCCCGGAGAAGGGCTCGTCGAGTATCAGAATGTCCGGGTCGTGAAGCAGCGCGGCCGAAAGCAGAATCTTCTGACGCATGCCCTTGGAGTAGGACGAGAGAGGCGCGTGCCGGTCGTTCCAAAGCCCAAGCAAGCGCAGGAACTCGTCCATCTTCGGTTCCAGAATCTGGTGCTCCATGCCGCGCAACCGCCCCATCAGTTGCAGGTACTCGCGGCCCGAGAGATGCGGATACAGGTGCGCCTCCTCGGGTACGTAACCGATGCGCCGCTGAAAGGCAGTGAAATCCTCGTACACGCTGCGGCCGTTGAAAAAGATCTGGCCGTCGGAGGGCTCGATCAACCCGGTCAGCATTTTGACCGTGGTGCTCTTCCCGGCGCCATTTGGTCCGAGGTAACCCAGGATTTCGCCCGGCCGGATGGTGAAGCTGACCTGGCGGACGGCAAGGGTATGATTGTAGTACTTCGTGAGCGACCGGGCTTCCAGCATTCCGGCAATCCCCCAAAATTGGACACCAGCTTGGACACCGGCGCGGACCGTCTGGTTCCTTGGGAAAAGTACACGGCTGCCGGCACGCCAATGAATCGGGCGTCGCGATCTCCATGTGCAGGCCGTCCCGCACGCTCACGGCGAACCGCTTACTCCACAGCACCAGCGGGACTCCGGCGGCGAGGCCGGCTTCCACCACGGGCCCGGAGAGTCGCGTCTGCCGGCCGATATGATCTCATGCGCGATCTTCCCATTTGCGATCTAGCGTTCCGAATCGCCGCGGTTTGGATGGGGACAGCTTCACTGGATGGCCAAGGTAACACCCGCCTGGGTGTCCACGCCATCCACAGTCAGCCGAAGAGGCACTTGAGGACCGCGCGGACTGGCCGCGGGGATGAGCACGTTGATCTGTTGCAGTCCGGAGGTGTATCCAGGGGCTTCGCCCGCATAAACGACGGTTGCCTCCACGCCGCCGGTCGACGCCGTGACTGTGCGCGAAATTCGCGCCAGTCCGTCGGTCTCGGGGCTGCTGAACAGGCCAAAGCCCGTTCCGTAAACCGTGACGATCGTGCCGGCCGCCGATGGTGGCGCCGTGCTCCCATCCTGGTTTACGATGGCGGCTTGGCCAGTGCCGTTTTGGGCAAGTGTAAAGATGGCGGGAGCCTGACCGGCAATTTCCAACGGCACCGTCTGGGATGTAAGGCCAGCGCACGAAACCTGCACCAATGTCGAGCTCTTGCCGGCAATTTCCGGCGGAACCAGGAAGTTGATCTGATTCGGGGTGCTGGCAAAAACGCTGGCCGCGGCGCCATCCAGCGAGACCTTGGCGCCGGAGGAACAGCCGGGGAATTCGCCAAATGCCGCCAGCAGTGTGTTCGGCGCTCCTGCTCCCACTGCATAACTCGCGGCATTTGCAAACACGGAAACCGATATAGCCGGCGCGGGCGCGGATACGGACAGCGTCACCGGCAGGCTGAGCGGACTGTTGCCGGCCGACGACGATACAACGGTTACGAAGCCATGGTAATCGCCGGGCGAGAGGCCCGCGGGATTGACCAGTAACTGCAGCGCCACCGGGGTCGTTCCGCCGGCCGGGGTTACGAAGAGCCAATTGCGGCCTGCGGGCGACAAAGTCGCGGCCGACACCTGCACCGTCACATTCCGGATCTGCGCCACCACTGTGAGGTCCCGCGTCTGTACGGCGGCAGAGCCCGATTCCGCCAGAAAAGTGAGGGCGCTTGAGGCTCCTGTGCTCAACGTCAGTTGCGGAAGACCGTACACCACCAGCGAGATCGGTACGCCTATCGATCTGCCATCGGCAAACCGGACGGTGATGCTGGAGTTGTAGGTGCCTGGATTGAGACCTGTCGGATCCGCCTTCACGACGATGGCGGCGGGTGCCACACCCGAAGCCGCCGTAATCCACGGACTGGCCGAAGCCACGGTGAAGGAGATGCTGGCGTCGCTCGACACCGTCAGAGTAGCCGAGGTGGCCGAAGATGCTTCCGCGCCCTGGAAGTACTGAAGCGCAAGGTTGCCCGGCGAGACCTGGATGGCGGCGGATCGCACCAGCAACGTGCTTGAAGTCCCAAGCAGTTCCACCGCCGAGTCGCTCGCGGTAATGGTTTGAGTGCCCGGAGTTTGAAAGGTTACTGAGAACGTGCCGACCCCGTTCAATAGTTTGGACTGATGGGGCAAGACTGACTGCGCGTCCGTAGTGGCCAGGGACACTGTTCCCGTATAGCTGCTTTGGACCACGTTACCGGGTCCGACTGCGCTGACTGTAAACGAGGAAGGGACACCGGCTACCGGCGGCGCGTTGGTCGAAAGTACCAAGGCGGTTCGAACCAGGACCCAGGTTGCGCCGGTGGCGGCTGGATTCCCGTATGCCGTACCTGGATCGTCATTCAACCCACCTATAAGAAGAGTGTTTCCATCGGCCGAGAGCGCAAGCGCAAAGCCTTGCTCGGAATCCCCAATAGCGTCTGAGCCAACCAGTCGCGTATTCTGTTGATTCCATACCCCGGCTATTTTCTTGAAAATCAGCGTCGCTCCAACCCCGTACACCGATCCCACTAGCGCGGTGTTGCCGTCGCCCGAGAGAGCCGCCGAAGCGCCAAAACCGGGATTTCGGTCGATCGGAGAGGTCAACGTTGCCGTCCGGGTCCACACACCGCCCGTACGAGTGAAAACCGACGCTGAGCCGCTTCCCCCAAAAAGCAATGTGTTGCCATCCGCCGAAAACGTCGGAGAGTACCCCGCGCCGGGTAGCTTGGGGCCCTGCTGGAGCCATTGGCCGCCATTGTTAGTGAAGACCCATACCGCCCCGATGGCGTTATTGTCGGCGCGCCCGCCGATGGCCACGGTATTGCCGTCCGCGGAGAACGCGACAGACCCTCCGAAGATGACCAGACTTCCGGCCGTATCTGCACCAATCAGCTTGGCCCGCTGGGTCCACACACCAGCCGCCCGGACAAAAATCCGTACAGCGCCGATACCGTTATTGTCGAAGGGGGCACCGACTGCGGCTGTATTGCCGTCGGCGGAAAGCGCCACCGAACTGCCTTGGTATGATACTTGCGTACCGGGTTCGACCAGTTTGGGACCCTGCTGGGCCCACACTCCGCCAGAGCGATTGAAAACCCACGCTCCGTCATTGAGGGAGTTTGAGTTGTAATTCGCACCAACCAAGGCGGTGTTGCCGTCGGCCGATATAGCGACCGAAACACCTTCATTCGCGGAAAACTGAGCAACTAAGCCGACGAGCTTGGGACCCTGCTGACTCCACACTCCGCCACCGCGAGTGAAGACCCATGCCGCACCGGAATGAATCAGGGTAGTAGTGCTGTCTTCAGGTCCGCCTACGATGGCTGTGTTGCCGTCCGCCGAGACCGCCACGGCCAAGCCTTGGCGAGCGCCGAAGCCAACAATACCAGTGCCCACCAATTTGGGGCCCTGTTGAGTGAACTGAGCCGATAGCGGCCCGAGCAGGCCGCCGAGCAAGAGGAGTCCAACGAGACTGCGAGGGGACGATTGCCGGGATTTCAAAGTGACCAGCCTTCCTGGATCGTTCACATGGCATCGGGACGCTCGCCAGCGCGGCTTGTTCTTTAAAAGTACCGATCTTCACAAACCCACGATCAATGGCCAAGTATACATGTTGTGCGAATGAATTAAGTCACACAGGCCCGGTTGTTACAAAAAATCGCCGCGCCGCGTTCCTTGGCGGTCTGCGAAGTGTTGCCAAGAGCCCGCACCCGCGAACCAACTCCGGTCACTGTAGCCGAGCAGCCTATGAAACGCATCATTGTCCTGGCAAACCCGGTTCTGGCAAAACTGGTCTTGACAAGCCCGGTCCTGGCGGCAATTCTCTGCCTGCCCGCGCCGGCAGCGGACCAGCCCGGCACGACGTTCAAGATTTTCCAGTTTCCACCCGACCGGATCCCGCGTGTGGATGGCAACCCGGACGATTGGAAGATGGTTCCCGACGACTACGCCATCGGCATGGACCAACTGGTGGACGACACCCACAAAGACCGCAAACCCGACCCGAAGGATCTCGACGTAAAGGTGAAGGTGGGCTGGGTGAAGGGCCTCAACCGCCTCTACTTCCTCTACGAGGCCTACGACAACTATTGGGATTTCGCCAGGCCGGGCCTGCACAACGACATCTTCGAAGTGGTGGTGGATGGCGATCTCTCCGGCGGTCCGCTGATTGAGAGATTCCAGCCCACCAAGGAATTAAGCGAGCGCGACGCGCATTTCTCCATGCACGGCGTACACGCGCAGAACTACCACATCATGACACCGCCGTCAGGCAAGGACTGGGCGCTAGCCTGGGGTTGCAATGCCTACGTCAAGAATCTTCCCTACGCCAATGCCGCCTACAACTACAATTTCAAGCCCGGCGAGAGCGGCAAGCTGATTCTGGAATTCTGGATCACGCCGTTCGATTACGCGGGCTGCGAAGGACCGCAGCGGGCGGTGGAATCCGTGCTGCATGAAAACAAGCTGATCGGCCTGGCGTGGGCCGTGCTGGATTACGACGATGCCGCCAGCGAGTCCCACGCCTTCTGGAACCTCTCCCGCCAGCACACCATGTACGGCAAGGCCGACGAACTGGTGGCCTTCCGGTTGATGCCGCTGGAGCCGCAATATCGCAAGTTCGAAGCCAATTGGTCATTCGTGGTGACCGACATGGACCGGCGCATGGTCGCTTTTGAGGACGAATCCACGCGCAAAGACGAATCCACCGGCCCGAACCAACCGGGGAATACCCATGCGAATACCAGGATCACCTCGTGGAAATGGACTTTCGGCGACGGCGCCACCTCCACGGAGCAGAACCCGTTGCATCAGTATGCACGGGGCGGAGACTACACGGTGGTGCTGGAAGTGGAAGGGCCCGAGGGCACGTCCCGGCGCGAAAAGATCTGGGATGTGGCGGTGCGATAAGCGATCTATTTCAGGAGATCTTCGATACTCTGGGCGTCAAGCACGTGAACGCTCAGATCTTCCAACTCGGCCGTCGATCGGCCGGTCAGCCGTTCCTCCGCCCAATTTGGAATCTTGCCGAAGCGTTTCTCGATCAGGCGGCGAAGGATGGTTAGTTCGCCTTTCAGTTCGCCTTTCAGTTCGCCTTCCAGTTTGCCTCTCAGTTCGCCTTCCTGGAGGCCCCTCTCATACGCGGGCCCTAAGACCTTGTTTTCCCGGATATCGATATAAATAGGCATCTTTCGCGCCTCCTGATCCACGACTTCTTCCAAGTGCCGCAGCCCGGCCAGGATCAGCAACTGACGCAACGCTGTCTCCCGTTCGGCCGCTGCTAAACTAGCGATCCTCTCCATTATCTTCCGGACCGCCTCTTTATGATCCCGCAATCGTGCCAGGATCGCAATTACGTTATCGTCGACCTCCTCGCTTTCCAGCAACCGGTCGCCGTCCAGTTCGCGAATATCGATAGCCCGGTATCGAAACCACAAATCGGGGCCCCGGAGTTCGCTTTCCATGCGAAACGGGGCTTCCCCCACGTAGAGTAAAATCTGCCGGGGAAACCTTCCAAAGAGCCGCCGCACTCCGAGGCAGTATTCCGCCATGCGCTGCGGCATGGTTGCATCATTTCCGCTCTGGAGTTCCAGGTGTATGAGACCACCGCCGGTAGTTTCGCCGAGCAGGTCAACCCGGAGGCTTTGCACTTTAGGCAGTTCAACGTCCAGCCACTTTTCAACCGCGGCGCCGGTCAGCTCAATCATCGTGAGCTTGGCCGACCCTCGCAGCAGCAGCTTCAACGCAATATCGTACTCCTGCATGAATGTCTCCATTGTGACTTTGTTGCACACGCGACGCAATGCTTGCTGGCCGTTCCGCCACCTCCACCGAACAGCCGGTTCGATAACACGTACAATCAGAAACGTGGTTCGTGTTTTCGCCCTCGCCCTGCTGCCCGCCCTGCTGCCCGCCGCCGAACTGAAGATAGACCACGCCACGGTAGCCGGAACCGATCTCAAGAAGATGCAGGCTGCCTTGGCCGCGGTTGGGATTCAGACGGTGTACGGCGGTCCCCACAGCAACCACGCCACCGAAATGGCGCTGGTCAGCTTTCCCGACGGCTCCTATCTGGAACTGATCGCCATCCAGCCGAACGCCGATCCGCCGGCCGTCGACAAGCACGAATGGGCCAGGTTCCTGAAGTCCGATGCGGTCCCCTGTGCCTGGGCCGCGCGCGTGAAGGATCTGACGGGCGAGGTCAAACGGTTGACCGATGCCGGTGTCCCCGTGTCGGCTGCGGTGAAGAGCGGACGCCAGCGGCCCGACGGCGTTCGCCTGGAGTGGGAAACCTCCGAGTTGGGAACGGAGACGCGGGGAACTTTTTTCCCGTTTCTCATCCACGATTTCACCGATCGCAATCAGCGCGCATTCCCGCAAGGCAAGCCGGTGACCAGGGATTTCCGGGGCGTCGCTCGCGTGGTCGTGGCGGTGAAGAATCTGGGCGATGCCATCCAGCGTTACGAGCAGGCGTACGGCGTGCCCCCGCCGATTAAGCAGGCGGACGAGGGCTTCGAAGCGCATCTGGCCTTGCTGGGCGGCATTCCGGTGGTGCTGGCGCAGCCGCTAAATGCGCACTCGTGGCTCAACAACCGGATCGAGAAGTACGGCGAAGGCCCGTGCGCCTTCGTGCTGGGCGCGGTAAACCCGCGTCATTACAAAACCGCATCGAAGAGCCGCTGGTTCGGCGCCGAGATCTCGTGGTTTGACGCCGATAAACTGGGCTGGTTCCTGGGCTTCGAAGCGGTCCGGTAGCACGGCCATGTAGCACCGTGAGAATTCGTTTCTTCCTACTCCGATGGTTCGCCAACTCTGCGTGGGTTCGCCGCACTGGATGGGTTCACCGAGGCGCCATCGCCTGCACCAGGAACGCCTCCACGTAGCGTAGCGCCAGCCGGTTGCCGATCCCTTGAAACACGGCGTCGAAGGCGTGTTCGGCCCACGGCAGCTCCAGGAGAACCGCCCGGTTTCCCGAAGCGATCAGCCCTTGTTGGAGCGATCTGGCGAACTCCGGTTTCACGATGTGATCGCGGGCGCCCTGAATGAGCAGTGTCGGCGGCAGCGGCCGATTGGCATAGGTCACAGGTGAAGCCGTGCGATAACTTCCGGACACCTGAGACGGCGATCCTCCCAAATAAGTTTCCAACACCCGGCGGACATCGATCGGGTCTGGCGATGGCAGTTCGGAATAGCCGCGAGCCAGATCGCTGGGCCCGTAGAAACTGATTACGGCGCGGATGGGGACCGGCCCCGCCTCGTACGCCGCCAGCAAGGCGAGTTGGCCGCCAGCCGAGCGGCCGCAGAGGGCGATACGGCCGGGGTCCGCCTGATACCGCTCCGCGTTGGAGTGTACGAAGGCAATGGCGGCGCGCACATCTTCGATTTGCGCCGGGAAACGCGCGGCCGGCGCGTGCCGGTAGTCGATGGCGAAGACCGCGTAACCCTTGGATGCCATATAGCTGGCGAACTGCCGGTTGTCCTCCGGCGAACCGCGCTGCCAGGCGCCGCCATAGATTTCGATCAGCGTGGGATGCGCTCCGGCCGCCTTGGGACGGTAGTAGCGAATGTTCAATGGGAGCGTTTCCGGTTGGGTGCCGCCGGTATCGATCTGCCGGAATAGGTTCATGGGCCGTAATAAGGTCGGCAGACCCAAGGCCGGGACTGGCGATAGCTGCGCCGCCATCCGCTGTTCGACCCCCGGTATGCGTGCCAGCGGCCAGGCCACTATGAAGGCGGCCGCCAGCAGGCAGGGCACAAGGCGACGATGAAATCGCAGGGCGGCGGCGCAGGCCAGCAACAGGAAAACCGCGAGCCATGGCGCCAGTTCCGGGACCACGATCGTGAACGGCAGCACGGTCAGGTTCGGAGCCGGAATCAACGTGGCAGCGCTCAGGGCGATGGCGACGAGCGATAAGATGACGATAACGACCTTCAAGAAGTTAGCCTACAACATATGCGCCGCCCGAATGCCGGTTTCGGTGAGGGGCGTCACGCCATGCCGAACCAAAAAACACAACAACAAATGCCTGTTCCCTCAATCCCGGTAATCGGATGCTAAAAAGACTACTGGGTCCGGTTGCACGGTGTGGAGCATTGCTATATCGTGGGTATTCTCACTATGCCCACGAAAACTCCCATCACGGTCGCGCATGGCGACGGCATCGGCCCGGAAATCATGAACGCCACGCTCCAGATCCTGGAGGCGGGCGGCGCCGCTCTCGAGATCGAGACCATTGAGATTGGCGAAAAGGTTTATTTGCGCGGCAATTCGTCCGGCATCGAACCGAGTTCCTGGGCATCCCTCCTGCGAACCAAGGTCTTCCTCAAAGCTCCCATCACCACTCCGCAAGGTGGCGGGTTTAAGAGTCTGAACGTGACCACGCGCAAGACACTGGGCCAATACGCCAACGTCCGGCCATGCGTGTCCTATCACCCGTTCATCGACACCAAGCATCCCAATATGGATGTGGTGATCGTTCGCGAGAACGAAGAAGACCTCTATGCCGGCATCGAATATCAGATGACGCCGGAGGTCACGTCCTGCATCAAGTTGATTTCGCGGCCGGGCACCGAAAAGATTGTGCGCTACGCCTTCGAATACGCGCGGCTGCACAACCGTAAGAAGGTGACCTGCTTCGCCAAGGACAACATCATGAAGATGACCGACGGTCTCTTCCACAAGGTCTTTGACGAGATTGCCGCGCAGTATCCGGACATTCCGAACGAATATTGGATCGTGGACATCGGCGCTGCCAAAATGGCTGATACGCCCACGGCCTTCGACGTGATCGTGATGCCGAACCTGTATGGCGACATCCTTTCCGACGTGGCCGCGCAGATCGCCGGTTCCGTGGGGTTGGCCGGGTCGGCCAACATCGGCGAACAATGCGCCATGTTCGAGGCCATTCACGGTTCGGCGCCGCGGCGGGCGGGGCAAAACCTGGCGAACCCTTCGGGACTGCTGCTGGGGTCCGTCCTGATGCTGGTCCATATCAATCAGCCGGAGGCCGCTGAGCGTGTGCACAACGCCTGGCTGCGAACCATCGAGGACGGCGTGCACACCTACGACGTTTTCACCGAGGGAATGAGCCAGGTGAAGGTCGGCACCAAAGAGTTCGCCGCCGCCGTGATTGAGCGGCTGGGCCAGAAGCCGAACATCCTGAAGCCGGTAGTTTACGCGAAGCGCACAGAAGCCGCGGCGGCGCCGGCGGCCCTTTCGGTGGCGAATCCGACGGCCATGGAACTGCAGGGCATCGACGTGTTCGTTTACTGGCCCTCGCGCAACCCGAACAGCCTGGCGGCCGCGGTAGGCAAGTCGGCCGCCGATGGGCTGAGCTTGCAGATGATCGATAACCGCGGCGTCAAGGTCTGGCCCGACGGCAATGCCTGGACGTTCTGCACCGACAGCTTCCGCTGCCGGTTCATGGCGGATGGCCCCACCAGCATGGGCAAACTGCTGGGCGTGGTAACCCGCATTTCCGAGGCGGGCATCGACATCGCGGTCACGCAAACCCTGCGCACCTTCAACGGCACGGCCGGGTTCACCCTGGCCCAAGGGCAATAGTCCAACGGTAATAATCTATGGCGACTCCCCCGCTGGTAGCTTCCCCTTTGGTGGCCGTGATCATGGGCAGCAAGTCGGACTGGGAAGTGATGCGCCAGGCCGATGAAATGCTCGCCAAATTTGAGATTCCCCACGAATGCCGCGTGCTTTCCGCGCACCGGACGCCCGCCCAGACGGCGGAGTATGTGAGCGCCGCCGAATCGCGGGGGATTGCGGTGATCATCGCCGCCGCCGGCGGAGCCGCGCATCTGGCCGGCGTTTGCGCGGCCCACACCATTCTGCCGGTGCTGGGCGTGCCCATGGAGAGCGCCTCGCTGAAAGGGCTGGATTCTTTGCTCTCGACGGTCCAGATGCCGGCTGGGATTCCGGTGGGCACGCTGGCCATCGGACCGGCCGGGGCGCGCAACGCGGCGCTGCTGGCGGTGGCGATTCTGGCGGTAAGCAGGCCGGCCTTGCGCGATCGGCTGCGGCAGTTCCGCGCCGAGCAAAGCGAGAAGGTGCTGAGGGAAACGCTGCCGTAGAGAGAACTTCGTGCCGAGCCGCGACCGTTAGGGAGTCGGTATCGCGGCAGTGGAGTTCAGCAATCCTCGGACCAGCGCAGCCGGGGTGAAGCCTTTCGCAAGTGGCCCTGGCGCCCCGGTGAAACAACGCCGTGCAAGCAGTCCGGGCTGCACGGCGTTCCCTGAGCTGTCCGTTTGATGGCAAAACCTTTTATCTTCGGCACGTGCTCGTCGACGATGCGAAGCAGACCGCATCCTCTCCCGTGATCTTGAGTTCGAACTTCGTCACTTCGTCGTCGCCCGGGTCCTGGAAGTCGAAATAGAGCGCGGCGTCCTGAACCTTGGCGTTCTTGATGGTTGTGGTTTCGCTTGAGACCGGTCTTACCTGAGTCAGATCTCCGTCTTCGTTCAGCGAGAAGCCCCCAGCACTGAGCGTGCCAGAGAGGCTCCCATCCGTCTTGATCTGGAGAACCAGGAAGACCGTATCCTGGAAGCTCGCTCGCCATCGGCCCGAGAACTGGGCGGCGGTCCTGGCGTCTTGCGCCCAGAGACACAGTCCAACCAAGCCGGCCAATAAGATCGCCGGGTGTTTACGCTTGGCGGTTGGAGAAGCACGCTGCCTTCCAACCGCAACTCTCGCTCGGGACAGCGCTTCGCAGACCGGTCCTGTACCGCGCGGGCTACGCATTGCGCATCGCACGGTTTTTGCATCCGCCACGGGGCTCGGCCCGGGTCGTTATAATTGCGCCAGTATGTCCTTTGCCAACCGGGTCGTTTGGGTCATTGCGGTTGTAGTTGTGGTGGCGGCCGCGCTGGCTGCCGTGCCACCTTTAATCGAGCAGCCGTCGCAGGGGGTGCGCCCGGCCCTGCCAGTTGCGGAGAGTTTCGATGGACTGGGCGTGGGGTTCGCAGGGCCGCAAGGCACGGCGACCGGGCGCAACCCGTCGGACAACAGCCTGGCGGTGGGCCCGAACCACATCGTCCAGATCGTGAATTCGCGCCTGGCGATCTTCACCAAGACCGGCAAAGTGCTGTACGGCGCCGTGGTGACCAACAGCATCTTCCAAGGCTTCGGCGGGCCGTGCGAGAGCATGGTGAGCGGCGACGCTGTGGTACGCTACGACCAACTGGCGGAGCGCTGGCTCTTCGTCCTGCCGATTTTCCGCAAGATTCCGGACCGGCCCGAGGAGCCCTACGCCATGTGCTACGCCGTCAGCACAGGCGGCGACCCGCAAGGGCCGTACCACCGCTACGAGTTCCGCCGCAAACTGTTCCCGGACTACCCGCGCCCGGCCATCTGGCCCGACGGCTACTACACTCCGACCAGCACCGGCGATGACGTGATCCAGAAGCATGCCTGCGTGGCCGACCGGACCCGTATGTTGCAGGGACTGCCGGCGACGGAGCAGTGCGTGATCATTGACGGCGTCAACTTCCTGAACAACGCCGATATCGATGGCACACGACTGCCGCCGCCCGGCGCACCCAACATCATGATGGCGGCCGGCGGCACCCAGCTTAAGAAGATATTTGAAGACGACGGGATCTATGTCTGGAAGTTCCACGTCGATTGGCAGACCCCGGCCAATACGGGCGTGACCGGCCCGGTGAAGATCGCGGTGGCCCCGTACCGCTACCTGTGCGACGGCCAACTGACGAACTGCGTGCCGCAGCCGGATACCACGCGGCGCCTGGACGCGCAGGGCGACAAGATCATGCAGCGGCTGGTCTACCGCAACGTGAAGGGGCACGAATCCGTGGTGGCGGTACACTCCGTGAATACGCAGGCGGGTGGTGGCGGCGTGCGCTGGTACGAGTTCCGATTGGACAAGAAGCACAATCCGCACCTTTACCAGCAGGGCACCTACGCGCCCGAGGGTGGGTACCGCTGGATGGCCAGTCCGGGGATGGACCGGCAGGGAAACATCGGCATCGGCTATTCGTTTGGCGGCGCGCCGAGTTTCGCCGGCCAGCGTTTTGCGGCCCGCCGCGCCAGCGATCCGCCAGGGCTGCTTACGTTCCACGAATCGGTGCTGGTGGAGGGCCAGGCATCGCAGACCAACACACAACGGTGGGAGGACTATGCCACCACCGCGATGGACCCGTCCGACGATTGCACGTTCTGGTATGTGGGCGACTATTTGAAGGCCGGCGCGGCCAGTTATTCAACGCGCATCGGGGCATTCCGCGTGCCGGGGTGTAAGTGAGCATGCCGCAGGTAACTATGCCGCCACCTTCACCCAGCCGCCGCCGGTTTCTGGCCTCGGGCGCCGCCCTGTTGGGTGCGCCGGCCTTCGCCCAACGCAAGCCGCAGCGCATGGTCGTGCTGATGATCGATGGGTTCGGCTTGGAATACCTGGAGCTTAGCCCCATGCCCACGCTGGCACAATGGCGGCAATCCGGGCTCTTCCGGCAGGTTCAGGACACCATGCCCTCGGTCACCAACACCAACAACGCGTCCATCTGTTGCGGCGTGTGGCCCGACCAGCACGGCATCACCGGCAACTCGTACCTGGACGAGCGCACCGGGCGCGAAGAATACATGGAGACCGCCGATTTGGTGATGGCCCCGACCCTGTTTCAGCGCGCAGGGAAGCGAGGCGTGAAGTCGGCGTTGCTGTCCTCCAAGAAGAAGACTACGACGCTGCTCTCGGCCGGCGCGGATACCATCCTGGCGGCCGAGACGCCGCCCGAAGCCTGGGTGAAACGCCTCGGCGAAGCGCCCGATATCTACAGCCGCGAGATCAACTACTGGCTCATGGCTGCGGCGATCGATCTGCTGAAGACCCGGCCCGATCTGGGGTGCCTGTACGTTCATACCACGGACTACCCGATGCACACGTGGCCGCCCGAGGCGCCGGAGTCGAAAGAACACCTGGCGCGGCTGGATCAACTATTGGGCGAAGCGGCCGCCGCCGCGCCCGATGCGGCGTTCCTGTTGACGGCCGATCACGGCATGAATCACAAGAGCCGGTGCTGGGATCTCGAAAAGGTCTGCGCCAGCCGGGGCGCGCCCATCCGCATCGCCATCTCCGTTGACCGGGACAAGTATCTGAAGCACCATCGCGGTTACGGCGGCGTGTCCTGGGTTTATTGCAAGAGCGTGCGGGATGTGGATCGCGTGGCGCGGGTGCTGTCGGGAATCGCAGGCGTCGAATCGGTATTGACCCGCAGTGAGGCGGCCAGGCGGTTTCATTTGATGGCGTCGCGCATTGGAGACCTGGCCGTGCTGGGCGACCGGGACACCGTATTCGGCGAATTGGATACGGAATCGGAAGCGCTGCCGGCCGAGTACCGGGCCCACGGTTCGCTGCATGAGGTCCCAATCCCGCTGGTGATTTACAACTGCAAGGCAAGGCTCCGGGCGGACGATTTCCGGTTCAACCGGGACCTGGCGCGCTGGGCGTACCGATGATCTCCTCCTGGCGCCTGGCACGCCGCGGCCTCAGTCATCGTACGAACCAGCGCCGGCCGCCCGCTCATCCACTGTCACCAGTCTGGGCAACGGCACCGCGCGATGGCGCCGGCCAAGTGGCCGCCATCGGGTCAATGTGGTTATCGTCAGCCATAGCAGCGCCAACAACAGCATGTCGAATTGGGCGAAGAAGATCAGATGGTGGCGGGTTGGATCGAAGATATCACCGAGCGCCCCTACCACCAGTCCGGTCATCGCCATCCCGATGAACACCACCCCGCCCGAGACCGCCCCGGTTGGCAGCACCCCGCGATTGACCATAAGCAGAGCCGCCACGGCGACCGACAACCCCAGAAACGAAAAAAGCAGGCGGGGTGCGCGATGGAAATAAAGCCGCCGCTTGAGGTTGCTCCAGACACAAAAGGACTGGTTCTCCTTCAGTGGCGGCTGGCCGGAGGCGAAATCGAAGTTGCCCATCGGAATAAGGTATCTGGCCCCCTCATCCAAGGATCTGCGCAGCGCCCCGTAGGAATCGGACGGGTGCCGCAGGTAGAACCGGGCAATCCGGGCATACCCTACCCGTTGCAAAAAGGGCTGGTAGAAGGTGGGTTCCTCCAGGCGCGACCCTGCCGAGTACGCGTGAGTGCCGATCCAGACGCGATACGAGTCATCGAGCCCGAGTTCGCCGAGCGCACCGGCAACGTTCTTGGAATGGGGGAGGATCTCCGCAAAAACCACGTTGAATTCAGCCTTGGCGGAATAACCGGCGGGAGCGCAAAACCGAAAGACCGCCAACACCGTCAGCAGCGTGACCAAAGGCGCCAGCCAGGCCGCCATGCGGAGTTCCGGCCACAGAATCTTGCGGGCGGTCCAGAACAAGACGGCGAACCATACGCCCAGCACCGCGTACTGCGGCTTGGATGCAATCGCCATGCCGGCTGAGATCGCCAGAAGTATGGCATCTCTGCGGCGCCGCCACCGCAAGAGGCGGAGATACAGCACTGCCGCCAGGATCAGGAACAAGTACGCGGGAACGTCCATATAAAACGTGTTGAAATAGCCGGCATAGGTGAAATCGCAAAACATGAACAGAGCCGCGGCCGAGAGCGCCGCCCGACTGCGCCGGCTCAAACCCTGGAGCAGAGGAACAAACAGCCACAGCGCCAGCAGGAACAGGCAACTGTGGATCAGGCCCATGAGCCGGATGTCAAAACCGCCATCTTTGGAGACTACGGCGTTGACGGCGAGCATGGGCACGATCAGAAGGAGTTCGGAAGAGGAGAACCCGGATTCCCAGCGGTACTGATCGCTGAACACGTATTTGGTGTTGGCGTACTGGAACGCATTAGGGGCCCCCAAGCCAAAACGGCCCAGGAGCTTGCCGAAATCGCCATTGTTGGCTATGGCTACAACCGGCGGCGCCATGAGCTGCCAAAACAGAAGCAACGCCGCAATCGAGACCACGGGGGAGACCAGCCGGAACGCCGATTTCATAGGCTCTTCTTCAAAGCTTCTACTATACAGGCAAACAGCGCTCTTCCCCCACTTCCTGAACCTGTTGTGAGTTATCGGCCATCGGCCGCGGTGCAACGCCGAGTAGCCGAACTCATCGCCTGCGAAAAAGACGACACGCCGGCTCCCGAAGAGAAAGCAGAACGGGACCACTTCATGGAACTCGAGCACATCCTGCCGATGGCCAAGGCTCGCGCCCTGGAAATCTTCCTTCGTGGCTGAAGAACCCAGCGCGAGTCTGCGCCGAACTGGTCTCGTCGCGGCCCGGAGGATGTTGTGAGTATTGCCTGATTTCTGAATACCGCGCCGGGTTCCCGCACGAAGTTGATCATGCCGTCAGTCGCAAGCCCGGCGGAGCCTTCGAACCCGGATGGTGCGATCACTTCCGGCTGATCGGCCCCTTGATTGACCCGCTGATTGACCCGCTGATTGACCCGCTGATTGACCCGCTCACCGATATCGGCGAGATCACGGCCAGGCTCCTGCGGTTCAACGCCGCGGAGAGAATTGTTGAACGTCGCCTGCTGCAATCGCTTGGGCGCTACCCGGCACGGATGAACCGCCTCCGTTGGGGCAGGCATTCAGCCGGGCATTTCAACCTGCCGGCTCACTTCACCGGTTGCAGTTCGCCGGGCACACCCAATAGTCGAACGGCAGCTTGCCGTTGAAATCCAGTTGCGGCGACCACGTTTCCATGCAGCCCCTGCATTGCAGCGTGACGCCTTGCCTGTCGATCAGCCTCACGCCCATCCGCGCCAGTTCGGCATCGGTCATATGGCGCACATCCTCTTTGTCCGTGCAACTACGATCCAGAACCCTCATCGTCAACCATCCTTCCGACTGGGCCTCGGCCCATACAACCTACTTCTTGCGCAACCGTGCGGCGGAGTCAAGGGGGGCAAACGGGGGCGGAGCCAAACCATGACACCCAAATTGATGCTATCTGATGTTGCGTTTGGTGCTAAACTGTATCCATGAGCCAGCCCGCCCACCGCCAGCCCACCAACCGCCAGCCCCTCCACCCGCAGAAGCGGCGGACTACGTTGACCTTACCTGCCGATTCACTCACGCAAGCGGAGCGGATCGCCCGAGCCAGAAGGGTGAATCTCAGCACGGTAGTTTCCGAAGCCCTCTCCGAAGGTTTGAAGCTGCATGCCGCAGCCGAGCGTAGCGAACAGGTACTCAACGCTTATAAGAAGGCTTTTACGGGGTTTTCGGACGACGAGATGTCGATATTGGATGGGGTAATCCTGGAACCTGCGAACCGGCGTTAGCCCAGAGTTAGTCAGTCCAGGTTAGTTAGCCCATGGTCCACTCCGCCTTTGGTCCTTTCCTGTTCGATACCAGTGCCGAGAGTTGGCTGGCGCGGGCCGAGCCTTCCGCGGTGCGTGACTGGATGCGGGAGTATCTTTCCCGTCATCAGGTACAAATCTCCGCGGTCACAGTTCTGGAGCGGGTCCGCGGCTACAGTCTTTTGTGGCGCCGCGCCCCGGAAGAACGGCGGGGAAAGATCGAAGCCGCGCGGGTCGCATACCTCAGTGAACTCGGAACAGTGTGGCCGCTCGATGGAGCTGTGGCCGTGGTGGCCGGTGAGATCATGGCCCTGCTGCCGGAGCCGCCGACACCCCCTCGCCGGTCCCATCAACTCGCGGAATCCCGGCAGGAGCGGCTGGCTCGCTGGCGATTCGACGGCATGATTGCGGCCACCGCTCTCATAGCGAGGATGCCACTGGTTCACAACAACGCGGCGGACTTCGAGTCAATCCGGAGTGCCATCGAACGCTCACCCGGTCGATTCCCCAATCTCGGCCCTCTGGAACTGATCCGGTGCGCTTCGCTAGTTTGAGCTTGATAGTATCATGAAGGCTATGCTGCCTGGCTTCACCGAATAGCATTCAGCGAATAGGTTCACGAGTAGCACTTGCACCGAATAGCACCGACCGATGCCCCTCCTGGAAAGCTGCACCTCCCTGTCTAAGAGCTTCGGCTCGCGCTTGCTCTTTGAGAACATCTCGCTGGGCATTTCCGAGGGCGAGCGGCTCGGCCTCATCGGCCCGAATGGCGCCGGCAAATCGACGCTGCTCAAAATTCTGGCGGGCCTGCTGGAGCCCGATTCCGGCACGGTTTCCATGCGGCGCAACGCGCGCGTGGGCTACGTGCCCCAGCAGGCGGAATTTCCCCGCAGTCAGACGGCTGCCGAAGTCATCGCCGAAGCCATCGCCCGGGAACAGCTTGACGATCTGGAGCGCTCCGCCCGCATCAATCAGACGCTGGGCCGCGCCGGCTTCACGGATGGCTCGGTGCGCACCGAAGCGCTCTCCGGTGGATGGAAGCGGCGCCTCGCCATCGCGCGCGAACTGGCGCTGCAGCCCGACGTCCTGTTCCTGGACGAGCCCACCAACCATCTCGATCTGGAGGGCATCCTCTGGCTCGAAAAACTGCTCTCCACCGCGCCCTTCGCCAGCGTGGTGGTGAGCCACGACCGGTACTTCCTGGAAAATGTGGCGGACGACATGGCCGAAATCGACCGCGTCTATCCCGAAGGCATTTTTCGCGTCGAAGGCAGCTATAGCCAGTTTCTGGAGAAGAAGGAAGAGTTCCTGCTGGCGCAGACCAACCGCCACGAAGCGCTCGCCAACACGGTTCGCCGCGAAGTGGAGTGGCTGCGCCGCGGCGCCAAGGCCCGCACGGGAAAATCCAAAGCCCGCATCGACGAAGCCGGCCGCCTGATGCGCGATCTCGCCGACCTGGATACCCGCACGGCCAAAGGCGTGACGCAGATCGATTTCGCCGCCACCGGCCGCCGCACCCGCCGCCTGGTGTCCGTGGAGAACGTCTCCAAAGAACTCGGCGGCAGCACCCTGTTCCGCAATCTCACCTTCACCCTTACACCCGGCACGCGCCTGGGGCTGATTGGCCTCAACGGCACCGGCAAGACCACGCTGCTGCGCATCCTGTCCGGCGAGTTGGCGCCCGACAGCGGCACTGTCGAGCGCGCTCCGCTGCTGCGCATGGTGTATTTCGACCAGGCGCGTGAGCAACTGGACCGCTCCCAGACCTTGCGCCAGGGGCTCGGCGCGCAAGGCGACTACGTAGTCTTTCAGGACCGCCCGGTTCACGTGGCCGGTTGGGCCAAGCGGTTCCTCTTCGATGCCGGCCAGCTCGACCGTCCGATCGCCAGCCTCTCCGGCGGCGAACAGGCGCGGGTGCTGGTCGCCCGCCTGATGTTGGAGCCGGCCGACCTTCTGCTGATGGACGAACCGACCAACGATCTCGACATCCCCACACTGGAAGTGCTGGAAGACAGCCTCACCGAATTTCCCGGCGCCCTGGTGCTGGTCACGCACGACCGTTACCTGCTGGACCGCGTTTCCACCGCCGTGCTGGGCCTGGATGGCCGGGGAGGGGCGCAGATGTTCGCCGATTACTGGCAGTGCGAACAGGCGCAGCTTCTCCAGAAGCCGCTCAAGCTGGAAAAGCCCGCTGCCGCGCCTAAGCCCGCGCCGCCTGGAGCCGCCAAAAAGAGGCTTTCGTACCTCGAAGCGCGCGAGTGGGAACAGATGGAGACCCGCATCATGGAAGCCGAGACGGAGTTGGAGAACATCCGCGCCCAGATGCAGTCTCCGGACGTGGTTTCCGATGGCCTCCGTCTGCACGCCTGCTACGAAAAACTGCAATCCGCCGAGGCCGTGGTGCAGGCGCTCTACGCCCGGTGGGCGGAACTGGAAGCCAAGCAATCGTAGTTGGCGCGTGCCTGCCGGCCGTGGCGCTTGCCAACCCTCCCGCTTGCCAACCTCCCGCTTGCTAATTAACCCTGCAAACCGCTTGCCAACCTTCCCAGAAATTCGGTAGCCTGTACTGACGGTGGCGGACCTTACGTTCCTGTCCGCTGCCGCGACGGATTGATGACAAGGAGAAAACAAGCTATGCATGGCCTATACAGGGCCCTCGGGATTTCCACTCTGCTGCTTGCATGCGGCGCCGCCAGCGGTCAGCAAAAGGACACCGCGTACATCAAGACAAAAGTGGATCCGGGACGTGCTGGTGTCTTCGTGGACGGTAAGTACATTGGTCCAGCGAGGAACTTCGGCATTGCCAGAAAGTACGCCCTGCCGGCGGGACAACACCAGATCAAGCTGGTCGACCCGCGCTACGAGGAAGTCAGCACTACCGTGGATCTCAAGGCAGGGAAGACCACCGATGTTGCCCAGACGTTGAAAGCCCTTCCGCCGGCCAAAGGGCCGTTCGGCATGATCCATACGGACTGCCCCGACAAATTCGCGGCGGTCTACGTCAACGACAGGTTCTATGGCCACGCCGGCGAGTTCAACAATTCCATGCAGGCCTTGCTGTTGCCTGCCGGCGAGTACAAGGTCCGGATCGAGCCGGTTTCCGGTGGGACTCCGGTCAATCAAACCATCAAACTGGAAGCGGGCAAAACCGTGATAGTGAAATGAACCGTGGTAGCGAAAGTGGAGGGACGTTTATGTCTATAGCGAAAAGAGCGGGCGCGGAGTTCATCGGCACGTTTTGGCTGGTATTCGGCGGTTGCGGCAGCGCGGTGCTGGCCGCCGCCTTTCCGAGTTTGGGCATTGGGTTTCTGGGCGTGGCATTGGCGTTCGGATTGACGGTTCTGACCATGGCGTTCGCCATCGGCCATATTTCCGGCTGCCACCTGAATCCGGCGGTTTCGGTTGGGCTGGTGGTTGGAAAGCGGTTCCCGGCGAAGGACCTGCCCGCCTACGTCATCGCTCAGGTGGTGGGAGGAATCGTCGGCGCGGCGGTCCTCTGCGTGATCGCCAGCGGCAAGGCTGGATTCGATCTGGCCGGCGGCTTCGCATCCAACGGCTATGCCGAGCATTCGCCGGGCGGCTATTCGATGATGGCTTGTCTGGTCGCCGAAGTAGTACTGACGTTCATGTTTCTGATGATCATTCTGGGCGCCACCGACCGGCGCGCGCCGCAGGGCTTCGCGCCAATCGCCATCGGCCTCGGCCTGACTTTGATCCACCTGATTGGCATCCCAGTCACCAACCTTTCCGTAAACCCCGCCCGTAGCACCGGCACGGCGATCTTCGTGGGTGGCTGGGCGGTGGCGCAACTCTGGCTTTTCTGGCTGGCGCCGATCGTGGGTGCCGCCCTGGCGGGAATTGTGTACCCCTTGATCGCCAGTGAGTAAGTAGGTAGGTAGGGCATGGCTTCAGCTTGCCACGGCCGGTGTATTCTTCAGCTTGCCACCGCCGGTGTATTTTGCCGCGAAGAGGCGCCGGGTAAGCTTTGAAGGAGATCTATAAATAAGCTTTAACCGTACCTACCTAGACTAGGGGACCAGCCATGGAGCATGCAGAACCCAATGCTGAGACGGTTTTCAACGAGATGACGGCAGTCATCGAAATGAGTCGCGGGGTGCGAGGAACCGTAGGCGCCTTGCGCCAGTGCCTCTGGCAGAATGTCGTTGCTGATGACGTATTCCCGCGGAGCCTGCCCGTCGAGGTTGAAAGTCTCTTTTCATCGCTCCACCAGGAGATCGAAGCAATCGAGCGAGCTTCTTCAAAAGCGCTCGACCGGTGTCGGGACTTGCCGGTTCATCTCGCCCTCAAAGGCAGAATGCTTTCACGCGAGCAGTATCACTTGCTCGCGGCGACGGGCTTTGCGATCACCTCGGCCGAAAGCATAGGTCTGTCTGAAGTTGACGACTATGAAATCTTTGCCCTTTTTTGCTACGAGGACGATGAGCGATTCTGCTACATCAACCCTCTTGAAAAGCCTCGGTCGCCAGGAGAGGGCATCAAGATCCGATTCGGCGTTCCACCGGAAGAGCTTAGTGTGGGAAATCTGCGACCCGAGCAGGTATCGTTCTTCGAGAAGCGCCTGCCACACATTCTTGCCCGTTTTCGCGACGCTAGACCGGAGCCAGCGAGGGAAGGGCCCGATTGACTTTGATAGGCCTGCCTGCCTCGCCAATAGGGTCACGCTCTATTCGAAATTACGCCGGAAGTCCTCGAACTGGCGCTTCAACTCCGCCAGTTCCCGTTCCAGGGCGTCAATGCGCTCCCGGTCCGATGGTCCGCGGTCGAAGGCGCCGGGTTCAGGCATTGCCGGTTCCTCCGCAACTTCGACATCTCCGGCCAGCAATTGCGCCCAGCGCTGCTCCTTGTAGCCCGTCTGCCGCGGCAGTTTCTTGACGAATCCCATTTCCTCCAGGCGGCGCATGGTGCTTTCCACGGCCTCCAGATCGTCGAAAGCATAGAGCCGTTCCGTCCGGCCGCGCAACTCGCCCACGGTCTGCGGGCCTCGCAGCATGAGCACGCACATCACCGCGGCTTCCCGACGGCCCAGGTTGCACTTCTCCGCGAAGCGCTGCTCGTACTTGGCCACCCGGCTGTCGCCGGAAATGCGCGAGCTTAATCCCTTCTCCCGAAGTCCGTGCAGCGCCGTTTCCACTATTTCTTCGTCATAGGACACTACAGGCTCGCGGTTCGACTTCTGATTGCAGGCGTTCACCAGGGCGTTCAACGAAAGCGGATAGTAGTCCGGCGTGGTGGTCTCTTTCTCCATCAGCGCGCCAAGCACCCGCACCTCGGCGGCGTCCAGTTGCCAATCCATCCCTCCAGTGTACGCGGTTGTACGCCGTTACCCTGCCTGGGACCGGCGTTTGTAAAGGTCTGTTAAGATCCGGCGCACGCGGTAACAACCAGGGCCGCTGCAGCGTTCCTTAGATAGCCGCTGATGAACTGATCACAGCGCAACAAAACAAGGAGACAATTCATGAAAAAGACTTCGCTTATGACGCTCGCAGTGTGTCTGGCTTCGGTGATTGGTATGGCTCCGGCTTTCGCCCAGGCCGTAAATGGCCTCAGATTGAGCCTGCCCTACGCCGTTACCGTCGGTAACGTGACGTTGCCTGCCGGCGATTGCACCGTCACCGACACCAAGGACAATGGACACGAAACCTTCTTCGTGATCCGCTCGGCCTCAGGGCCGGCAGTGGACCTGATGATGGAGCGGAACTCCGGGTTCGACAGCGTGGATGCCGCTGCTTCAGCGGTGGAGTTGCGTCACGTGGGCGACAAATACGAAATTGCCGGGCTTCGTATTGAGGGCAAGGGCTACAAGATCAGTCAGTGACGATCGGTCAGCAGCCGCGCAGCACGTCGCGCGCCACTTCCGCCGTGTTGGCGTGAATCGTGAGGGTGTCCTCCACGTTCATCGCGTATCCGCCCGCCAGCACGATGGCCACCGGGATCTGGTGGCTCAGCGCCGTCCGGATCACCAGGCGGTCGCGCTCGCGCAGCCCGTCGAAGGTCAGTGCCAGCCCGCCTAACTGGTCTTCGTAAAAAGGATCGGCGCCGGCGACATACAACATTAGTTCCGGCTGAAACATGGCCAGGGCGGCGCGGTAACCGTTGCCCAGCCGGTGAATGTACTCGGTGTCGCCGATGCCGTCGGCCAGGTGAATATCCAGGCTGGAAAGCGGCTTCACGCTGGGATAGTTGTTGAGCTGGTGAATGGAGAGCGTGAATACCGAAGCGTCGCCGGAAAAAATCGCCGCCGTCCCATTGCCGTGGTGGACGTCGCAATCCACTATCATGGCGCGCTGGATGGCTCCATCGTGCTGCAGGCGCCGCACCGCGATGGCGATGTCGTTGATGGCGCAGAAGCCCTCGCCGTGTTCCGGAAAGGCGTGGTGAAATCCGCCGCCAATGTTGAACCCGACGCCCGCCTTTAAGGCCAGACGCGCTGCCAGGATGGTGCCGCCGGCCGCCAGCCAGAAGGCTTCCACCATCTGGCGGGAATAGGGGATCTCCAGTTGCAGAATGTCCTGGTACGAGAGCGTGCCGCTGCGCAGTTTGGTCACCCACTCGCGGCCGTGCACCAACAGCACGTCGTCATCCGTGGCCGGCTCGGGCGCAGTGAAGTCGGAGGCTTCGGCGAAGCCCGTGCGCAGCAAGCGCTCGCGCAGCCACTGGAACTTCTTGGATGGAAAGACGTGGTCGCCCAGATGCAGATCGTACTGCTCATGATAGACCAACTGGTACGGAAGCATGGGGCTGTCAGGCCTCGGACTGCAAGGCCGTCACCACCGCCACATTATAGATGTCTTCGGCCGAACAGCCTCGCGAAAGATCGTTGGCCGGCTTCGCCAGCCCCTGCATAAACGGTCCGATGGCCATGGCGCCGCCCAGCCGTTCCACCAGTTTGTAGCCGATATTGGCCGATTCCAGGCTGGGAAACACCAGCGCGTTGGCGCGGCCGGCCACCTTCGAACCCGGCGCCTTAGACCTGCCAACGGCGGCTGACACCGCGGCATCGGCCTGCAGTTCGCCATCCACGTTCAGCTCCGGCGCCCGCGCCTGCAGGATGCGCAGAGCCTCTACCACCTTGTCCACCTGTTTGCCCTTACCGCTGCCTTTGGTGGAGAAACTGAGCAGTGCCACGGCCGGCTCGGCGTTGATCAACACCCGCACGCTCTCGGCGGTGGCGATGGCGATATCCGCCATCTGCATGGCGTTCGGTTCCACGACCACGGCGCAATCGGCGAAGGCCATAAGCCCGTTATGCCCCTGGGAAAAGTCTTGCAGGGCCATGATGAAAACGCTCGAAACCAACCGCGCGCGGGGATGCGGCCCCACCGCGTGCAGCGCCGCACGCACGGTTTCCGCGGTACTGTTGACGGCACCGCCCACGCTGCCATGGGCATCGCCGGCGCCCACCATCAAGGAGGCGAAGTACAGCGGCTTGCGCGCAATCGCCGCCGCTTCCACTTGCGTGATCCCTTTGGAGCGCCGGCGTTCGTAATAGAGGGCGGCGTACTTGGAAGCCGCCGGCGACGTGGCCGGGTCCAGGAACGTAACACCAGCGGGCGGGTTGGCGGGGGCCGGACCGATCAGCACCGGCTTCACTACGCTTTCGCGCGCCAACCGGGCCGCGGCCTCCAGCACACGGGGGTCGCCGCCTTCGGGGAACGCTATGGTCTTTTTCAGCTTGCGGGCCCGCTCAATGAGCCCCGACATGAAGAGTTTTGCCGATTCAGGAATAGCCGCCATTACGATGGAAACTTGAGTCTAGCAGTGGCCGCGACCCTCTGGGTCGCGTGCCGTCACTTCCGGCCGACCGCGGGCCCTCTCCGTCGCGACCCGGAGGGTCGCGACCACTATTGTATCTGGTACGGCACCGTGACCTCGATCGTCTTCGGCTGGTAGCAGGCCTTGTTGCTGCAGGCCTGGTACCTCAACTTGCCTACCGCCGCACCGGGGCCGGCAGGCGCGTTGGCGGCCACCTTAAAATTCGCCACCAGTTCGAAATTGCCGGTGTAGACCGAGAGCGGCTTCTCGGCGAACTCGTACTTCTCCATGGACGGCTTGGGATACGCGATGGCCCCGCCCTCCAACGCGCCGGTGGCGGTCCAGGTCAACTTCAGAGGGATCAGGTACTCCTCCTTAGGGGCGTTGCTGTTGACGTGGTATCCGGGCTTGACCGACAGCGGAATCTTGGCCTGCACAGCGGCATTGCGGGCTCCGGCCACTTTCGCCAGTTCGCCAACCGCCAGGTAGCCAACTGCCATCGAGCCAGCTGCCGTGGAGCCGGCCGTGCTACTTTGCGCGCACAGCGAGGGCAGGCAGAGGGTCTGGTAAAGCACGCTGGTCGCGATGAGGAGCGACAGGCAGCGAAGCCCGGTCGGGCTTGATGCCGCCAGGCGCAGGTTGCAGGAGTTGTTGGACGCCATCTTCGAATTCTTTCTTGCTCGCAAGCCCAACGTGGACCGCGGCGATTTTTCCGGCTTGGTCGATCAGGAAAGTAGTAGGCAGCGCATCGACGCCGCCGTAAAGTTGGGCCGTTGAATCATTGCCAATCACCACCCGGTAGTTCACACCCAACTCAACCAGGAACGGCTTGACCACTTCCCAGCCTTCGTCGTCCATGGAAACGCCCAGAACCGCGAAGCCTCGGTCCTTATTCTTGCGCTCCATCTCCGTGAACCAGGGAATCTCGATCTTGCACGGGCCGCACCAGGTGGCGAAGAAATCCAGCAGCACCACTTTGCCGCGGTAGTCGGCCACGTGGACCACCTTGCCGTCGGCATCCTTGAGGGTGAATTCCGGCGCGTCCTTGCGATCTTGGGCCGGCTTCACGCTGGCGGCTCTTACCGTGTGAGGTCCGGACCCGCAACCCTGAAGGAAGCAACCAGCGACAAAGCAAGCGGCGACGAAGCAACCCGGCAGGATTGCGGTGGAGAATGCAGCGGACTGGCGCAGTGGGGACACAGATTTCTACCTGATTTGATTATATCGACAATCGTTTGGCTGCAACAGTTTTTGTAAACCAAGTCCGGCGGTATTGCCGGAAATGTTGGGCCAGTGTAAACTCCGGGTGGCGGCGGACGCCGGAGTAAAGCCAGGCGGCGGTATCGCAGAAACTCTCGCAGCAATATTCGCGCCAGCGGCGGTGGCGCCGGCGCACTTGGGCGGCGCTGAGCTTCTGCTTGCGCCATTCGGCAGACCAGCCCAGTTCCCCGCGTGCGCCGGCGCTCCGTTCGGCCCGCAGCAGACCCTCCCAGGACCGGCGGGCCGGGTTGCCCAGACGGAGCCAGGCGAAGTGGGCCAGTTCGTGAACGAAAATCCGCGGGAATTCCTGGCGGGAGCAATTGAAAGCCATCCGCCGTTCGCGGAGGTAGGCGCCGCCGTGGACGGGGCCGCGGGCATCGCGCAGGCCATCGGCGTTGTGGACGCGGATGGGCTCCCCGCAAAGCGCGGGTAGCCGGCGCAAGGCAGGTTGCGCCCGGCGTTCCAGGGCCGCATCTTCAAACTGGAGCGTATGGAACGGCACTCTTACGAGAGTACCGCGCCTGGCAGAACATCAGAGCCGCGCCAGCACTCCGTAGCACCCAATGCGTTCCGCAGCGGCCGGAACTTGCAGCCCACCCACTACATATATATATAGGGCGGCTGGAGCTAACCAAGTCCACAGTAGCCCGTCTACCCTGTTTGGTGCCGCTCAGGGTAGAATATCTACCAACACTATGCCCAACCCACAATCCGACCGAATCGAACTGCTGCAAGGCACCCTCGACATGCTGATCCTGCGCACCCTGCTGTTTGGACCCGCCCACGGCCACCAGATCGCAAAACACATCCAGCGCACAACCGAGGACGTCCTGCAGGTGGAACATGGATCGCTCTACCCCGCCCTGCACCGCCTGGAGCGAAAGGGATGGGTGGCGGCAAAGTGGGAGGCCGCCAATAAAGAGCTGAAGCGCGAGTTCAAATACTACCGGCTCACGCCGGCCGGGCGGAAGCAACTGGCCGCCCAGGAATCAAAATGGAAACAAATGGCCGGCGCCATCGCGCGCGTGATGTGGCCGGCCGAGGAGGGCTGAAATGTTCTGGAGGCGAAAGGTCACGGAGCGGGATCTGGAACGCGAAATCCGTGAGCATTTGGAATTGGAGGCGGAGGAGCAGCGCGAGCGCGGCCTGGCTCCCCAAGAAGCCGGCAACGCGGCCCGGCGCGCGTTTGGCAACCCGACCCTGGTGGCGGAGAACACTCGCGCCGTGTGGAAATGGACCGCGCTCGGCCATCTTGCCCAAGATTTTTGCTATGGACTGCGCACCATGCGCAAGAACCTCGCTTTCACCGCCGCTGCGGTTCTGTCGCTGGCCCTCGGGATCGGCGCCAACACCGCGATCTTCAGCCTCATCGACGCGTTGCTGCTCAGGTCTCTGCCGGTCCACAATCCGGGCGAGCTGGTCCAGGTAATGCTAGTGCAACAGGGGCACGCGGTCAACAGTTTCGGCTATCCGGCCATCGGCGCTTTGGCTGCCCGCACCGATCTTTTCGCCGGGCTCTGCGGATTCTCGGACGCAGCTTTCAACCTCACCTCAGGCGACGGTGTCGAGAGAGCCGCGGGCGCATGGGTGACTGGAGGCTACTACCAGACGCTCGGGCTCCAGCCATTTGCCGGCCGGCTCCTGACCGCGGGCGACGACCAACCGGGCGCGCCTCCGGTCGCCGTGCTGTCATATGACTACTGGGATCGGCGCTACGGCCACGATTTCAACGTGCTTGGCCGGGCGCTGCAGATTGAGGGGAAACCGGTCACCATCGTCGGCGTCAGCCCGCCCGGATTCATCGGAGCCAACGTCGGCGGCGCGGCCAATCTCACTCTGCCCTTGGCCGCACTACCGCAACTCATTCCATCGCGCGCCCAGCAGCTTGAATCCCGCTCCCAATGGCTGCGGGTGCTTGCCAGACTGAAGCCGGGTGGTTCAATCGGCATCTCAATCGGCATCTCAATCGCCCAGGCCAAGGCCCGCCTCGCCGTAATCTGGCCGCGGATGGCGCCGATCGCCACCGCGCCGCGCATGAGTCCGGAACAGCGCCAGGCACTGCTGGCATCCTCCATCGATCTCATTCCCGGTGGCACGGGCTCTTCCTATTTCCGGGAGCAGTTCCGGCGTCCACTCTTTATCTTGATGGGCATCACCGGCCTGGTGCTGCTCATCGCCTGCGCCAATTTCGCCAACCTGCTGCTGGCCCGCGGCACGGCGCGCGCGAAGGAGATCGCGTTGCGCTTCGCCATTGGCGCGGGACGCGGCCGCATCGTTCGCCAACTGCTTACGGAGAGCCTGATGCTTTCCCTGCTCGGAGCCGCACTCGGAATCGCCTTGGCGGGGATTGGAAGCCGCTTGCTGGTGGCGCTGCTCTCGACTGGACGCACCGCCATCCTGCTTGACCTTCAGCCGGACGCCAGGGTGCTGCTGTTCACAAGCGCTATCGCCGTCGTCACAGGCATTGTTTTCGGACTCGTGCCCGCCTTGCGCGCGACCGCCGCCGGACCGGGCCCGGCGCTTAAAGCCGATGCAGGCATCACGCCGCGCACACGCTCCCGCCTGCTGCCGGCGCTGGTGACTTCGCAGGTGGCCCTCTCGCTGGTGCTGCTGATCGGCGCGGGGCTGTTTATTCGCACGCTGCGTAATCTTCAGCAGATTGACCCCGGTTTTCGCCGCGAAGGCGTGCTGCTGGTCCTTCTCGATGCCAGCCGCGCCGGATACCGCGCTGGAGACAAGGGCACTCGCCTGACCGCGGTCTACCAGGAACTGCTGAATCGATATGCGGGCCTACCCGGCGTGCTCTCCGCCAGTCTCTCGAACAACACTCCACTCAGCGGCGGCATTCATTCCGGGCCGGTTTCGATCAACGGCCAGCCCCCAACCCAGGAATCGGCGCACTTCAACAGCGTGTCGCCCCGGTTCTTCGAAACCTTGGGCACGCCGCGGGTGCTGGGCCGGGATTTCAACGAACACGATGAGGCAGGCGCCGCCGCCGTCGCCATTGTCAACGAAGCCTTCGTGCGGCGATATTTGCCCGGCGTGCCTCCCATGGGCCAACAGGTTGCGATGGGCGAGAACCGCGCCAAGCCGATGGAAATCGTCGGTGTGGTGAAGGACGCGGTTTCGTTTAGTCTCCGCCAGCCTCCGCCCCCAACGGTCTATGCGCCGTACCTCCAGAATCCCGAAACGGTCGGTTTCATCTACTTCGAAATTCGCGCCGCCGGCTCCTTGTCCCAGACCGCGGCGCTGGTGCGGGACGATCTGCGGGCCCGGTTCCCCCAAACGCCCGTGCAGGCTCAAGTATTGCCGCTCACCGAACAAGTGGATCGCGCGCTCATCCAGGAGCGCCTGCTGGCCGCGCTCGGAGCATGCTTCGGCGTGTTGGCGCTCATGCTGGCGGGCGTCGGCTTATACGGTTTGCTGGCCTATACCGTAACCCGCTCCACCAGCGAGATTGGCATCCGCATGGCCCTCGGCGCGATGCCGGGCGAAGTGCTCTGGCTGGTGTTGGGGTCCGCGCTACGCTTAGTCTGTCTGGGCGTCGCCGTGGGCATTCCCGCAGCCTGGGCAGCGTCGCGGCTGATTGCCACGATGCTGTTCGGACTGACCGCTACCGACCCCTTTACTATTCTTGGAGCCACGCTGATGCTGATTCTGGCGGCTCTTCTGGCAGCCTTCCTGCCGGCCCGGCGCGCCACCCATGTCGATCCGATGGTCGCCCTGCGCCATGAGTAGGACGGCGCCCGTCGAGCGGAGGCAAGCGGCGGATTGGCACCCTGATTCCCGGCCCCGGTAACGGGCGATCCTCTCCCGAAACAGCTAAACAGCCCCAAACTCGCCCAGTTCCGCGGTACGCCGTAGCAGTGGTGCGCACGTCACGATGCGCCCGCAAGACCTGGGCCAGGATGGATTCGCTGCTCCTTTTTGTCGGACTCTTTCATTCCTTATGGCATGCCGGTTTATCACGGCGCACAATCTTCCTCGCAGTGCCGCGGTGCAACCATGACCCCATCGGGGACGTCACTTATGTTACACAGGAGGAATCGGGACGGGACATGATCTAGTGAAACCAAGCGCGGCAGTGGCTGGGGCGATCATTCTGTGGTGCCGGTTAGCGGCATTCGGCGCGCCCCCGGCCGGGGTCAACATCGACGTTACCGTACTCGACCCGGCCAACCAGCCGATAGGCGGTGTGCTGGTCCAGCTCATGACCGGAACCACCATGGCGGGCCAGGCTGAGACCGATCCGAAAGGCCACGTCAAATTCAGCGATTTGAAGGCCGGTTACTTCGACCTTGCCGCCGGCAAGCAGGGCTACATTGCAGTGGAAAAGCGCGGCATCGATCTGGTGGAAGAAGGCTACTCCTCCATCGAACTCACGCTGAATCCGGCCATGGCACGGAAAGAGAGTATTGAGGTCAAGGAGACCATAACCCCGGTGGAAGCCGGCGCGTCCTCCCCGGAGACCGTGCGGGCTCAGGAGGCCCGCGAACTTCCGGGGCGGCCGGCGACTGTGGCGGATGCGCTTCCACTGACCCCCGGAGTGGTCCGGGAGCCGGGAGGCGGTATCCGGATTTCGGCGGCCGCGGAGCACCGCAGTTCCCTGATCGTGAACTCGGCCGATGTGACCGACCCGGCAACCGGGCAGTTCGGCCTGACCGTTCCCATCGACAGCGTGGAAGTGATCAACGTTTACCAGACTCCGTACCTGGCGGAATACGGCCGGTTCACCGCCGGCCTGGTTTCCGTGGAGACTCGGCGCGGCGGCGACAAATGGAAATGGGAACTGAACGATCCGTTTCCCGATTTCCGGATTCGCAGCTACCACCTGCGCGGGCTCAAAGACGCCACACCGCGGCTGAACTTTGAAGGCCCGCTGATTCCCGGAAAGCTGTTCGTCTCGGAAGGATTCGAGTACGTAATCCGCAAGACGGATGTCTACACGTTGCCGTTCCCGAATAACCAGAAGCTGGAAGAAGGCATCAACTCCTTCAGCCAACTGGATTGGGTGGTGTCGGATAAACAACTGGTGACGGCCACCGTTCATGCCGCGCCGCAGCGCCTGGGCAACGTGAATATCAACTATTTCAATCCGGTACCGACGGCGCCGGACGCCAGCACGCACAACTATACGGGGACGCTGGCCCACCGCTGGACGCTGCTTGGCGGACTGCTGGAAACCACGACTTCCGTCACGCGTTTCGACGCCGCGGTGTGGGCCAAGGGCGCCGCCGGCCTCACCTTCACGCCTGCCGGCAATTTCGGCAACTACTTTTCCGCGGAAGGGCGAACCGCCAGGCGGATCAGCGGGTCCACCACTTATTCGTTCGAACCCCTCAACGCGGCCGGCGTGCACCATCTGAAGATCGGCACATACTTCGCGCAGAGCGACGATTCGGGCCAGGTCTTCAACAACCCCATCCGGATTGCCGACAGTTCAGGCCGTCTGCTGGAGCGGATCGACTACGCCCCGGGTACACCGTTCAGCCTGTCGGATTTCGAGTATTCGTTCTTCGTGCAGGATCACTGGATCATTACCCCCAAGGTGGCGATCGACCTTGGGGTGCGAAGTGAGTCGCAGGAGGTGTCCGACGTCTTCCGCCTGGCCCCACGGGTGGGAATCGCCTGGAGCCCGGCGCCCGAGAAGGGAACGCTGATTCACGCCGGCTTCGGCTGGTTTTACGATCGCGTGCCATTGAACGTGTACGCGTTCCATAACTATCCGGACCAGATCATCACCACCTACGACGGCAATGGACCGAACGGGGGCCAGGTTGTGAGCGGGCCGGACCTGTATGCCAACACGCTGGGCCGGGCGCTGCAGCGCTTCCGGTTGGTCTTCGGGAAACCCGCGGACGGAAATTTTTCGCCCAGGAGCGCCACCTGGAGCCTCCAACTGGAGCAGCCCATCACCAAAGTGCTCAAACTGCGGGCCGGGTACTCGCAGAACGATGCCGATGGCCTGGTGCTGCTGTTCCCGGTTCCCCCGGACCCGGCAACCCATATTGGCGCGCATTTGCTGTCCGGCGCGGGAGAAGCCCGGTACCGGCAGTTCGAAGCCACCGCCCGCGTGCGGCTGAACGAAGGCCGGCAGTTGTATTTTTCTTACGTCCGGAGCAGCGGACGCGGCGACCTTAACGATTTCGGCAACTATCTGAGCAGCTTTCCGCAGCCGATCCTGCGGCCGAACCAGTTCGGAAACCTGCCGGCTGATTTACCCAACCGGTTCCTGGCGTGGGGGCTGCTCCAGCTTCCCAAGAAGTTCCGCATCGCCCCTGTTGTTGAATACCGGAACGGGTTTCCGTATTTCGAGACGGACGCGGCGCAGAATTACGTGGGTGTGCCGAATGAGAAGCGGTTTCCCAACTTCCTGTCGGTGGATTCCCGCTTCTCCAAGGACTTTCAGGTGAATCCGAAGTACGGGGTGCGGCTCTCGGTCAGCAGCTTCAACCTGACCAACCACTTCAATCCGGAAGCGGTGCACCGCGACATTGCCGATCCGGCTTACGGGCTGTTTTTCGGACATCGGGGCAGAAGGTTTACGGCGGATTTCGATGTGTTGTTCTAAGAAGAATTCGACGTGGTTTGTTCACGCTTGCCCCGAGAAGCGCACCCCTGATTCTTATGGCCGTCAAAAATGGTTAACGAAGCGGAGGGGGCCACTGGAAGGATAATGGGACAGGCATGACCAAACAGGAGACCATCGAGGAGATAACCCGGCGGCTGATCGATTTCTATCAGCCGGTTCGCATCTACCTTTTCGGCTCCGAAGCGCGGGGGGAAGCCGGGCCGGACAGCGATCTGGATTTCTGTGTGGTGCTGCCGGACGACGCGCCGGAGAGCCTCTACCGGGACCGGAGCATTCATAGGCGTCTTGGGGGCCTGCAAGCGGTGGATGTCGTTCGATTGCCCCATAGCGATTTCGACGGGCGCGCGGCCCACGTGGTGGCATCTCTGCCAGCGACCGTAGTGCGCGAAGGGAGGCTGCTCTATGACGCCAAACGAGTTGCTACGTAAGGATGCGGCCAAGTGGCTCCGGGAGG
>Ga0210402_10000294_pt1 | contig 56866 bp, 46 predicted proteins | sample IncBWC7MmetaG_FD_161055 | JGI IMG/M metagenome (GOLD analysis project Ga0210402, IMG submission 161055) | Forest soil microbial communities from Barre Woods Harvard Forest LTER site, Petersham, Massachusetts, United States - Inc-BW-C-7-M | ecosystem: Environmental > Terrestrial > Soil >... | reverse complement strand
CTGGGTACCGGCTTACGTTTATAGCGAGGAAGGCGATTTCAGCGAGGGTTCCAAAGACAAGATGGCCTTCAAGGCCCAGACCCGGCTCTGGGGTTATGAGCAGCAGAATCGCGCCCAGGACAGCGAATTGACCGAGGTGCGGGTGGACTCCACCGTGAAGGACGAAAGCCTGGAGTCGCAGGATGCTTCGCCGCTGCAGGCTCAGTGGCAATGGCAACAGCAGGCGGGAGACAACGTGATCGAGCGGTTAGAGAAGGCCGGGCTGCTCGCTCCCGAGGGTGACGTGGACAAGGTGCTGGAGACTGTGGCCAACAATTTAATCGCCAGCAATAACATCGAACTGCCGCGCCCGGTGCGTGCCCGTGTGATGCTGACTTCGCCGCTGGAGACATTCAGTGTGGGCAATACCATCGTGGTAAGCCGAGGCCTGGTGGACGTGCTCCCGGATGAAGCCAGCCTCGCCATGGTGCTATCGCGCGAAGTGGCCCACATCCTTCTGGGACACAACTTGGGCAGCAAGTACGCCTTTAACGATCGCCTCTTGTTCTCCGACCAATCCGTCTATCAGAACCTGGGCTTCCGCCACTTTCCCGAGGAGGAAGCTGCAGCCGACAAGAGAGCTCTCGATCTGCTGAAGCATTCACCTTATGCCGATAAACTGAATACGCCGGGATTGTTTCTGCGCGTGCTAGCGGTGCGCGGCCCCGCGCTTTCCGCACTTCTGACTCCTCACCTGGGCACTGGCTTTACCGACCGTAAGGGCGCCGTGGATCGCATGGTGGTGTTAATGGACTCTGCTTCGCCTCTCGTTCCCGACAAACCGGACCAGATCGCAGCCCTGCCTCTGGGCGGACGCGTCAAGCTCAACGCTTGGGATAACCGTGCCGAATTGATCAAGACCACGCCGATGGCCATCACCTCGGGGCGCGGCAAGATGCCGCTTGAAGTGACGCCATTTTTCCCCCGGCTGACCCGCTACGGAGCAGTTGTCAGCCCGACTGCTTCCGTGAACGCCGCGAACCCGATTCTAAGCAATAAGTGAGGCAACGCGAATCAGCGGCATTGCGGAAGTACCGTTTTGGAATGATGATCTCATTAGTTGTCCCCCTGGTTCATGACAAATGCGAGACCATCCGTGCTGACTGTGTGGCTTTCACTCCGCTGCTACAGGCGCGGCGCTCGCAACCATCGCAGTAGTCTTCACTCGGGCACCTTTTTCTAACGGCAATTCCAGCCATTTGCGCACTTCGGGCAAGGCACGTAGCATGGCGAGTTCGCCCACGCGAATCAACTCGTCGGCGCGTGTGAAGTCGTCATAGTCAAAACCTGCTAAGCCAACCTCCGGGTACTGATCTCCAGGTTTTCAGGTATTCGTTAGTGGGTCAGGCTCTCGGGGGGGCAGTTCAGCTGCTAAAGCTGGATCATACCGCGTCGTAGCGCGATTGTAAGTGCCTGCGTGCGATCACTGGCACCGAGCTTTTCCATGATGTGCTTCATGTGAGACTTGACCGTTTCCGCTGAGATAAAGAGATGTTTGGCAATATCCCGATTTCGATTTCCCGCCGCGACGTGCTGCAGCACCTTCATTTCACGTTCGGACAACTCTTGATCGCTGAGATGTTCCGCGAGACGTGTCGCTACCTCCGCCGGAATGCATTTCTTCCCCGCGTGAATCTGGCGAATCGTATCCGTAATTTCCTTGGGCGGCATACTCTTGAAGATGTAAGAACGCGCACCCGCTGCCAGCGCCCGCTGGATCTGGCTGTCGCCGTCAAAGATGCTGAATATGACGATGCGCGCTTCCGGACAGATTGTCCGAATTGCGATCATTGCATCGATCCCGCTCATGTCCGGAAGCCTGAGCTCCATCAGAGTAACGTCGGGCTTGCGCTCACAAAAATACGTGATCGCTTCCTGTCCGTCGGAGGCCTGCGCCACCACCTGCATGTCTGGTTGACCGTTGATGACCGCGACAATCCCCTCGCGCAGGAGAGGATGGTCATCAACACTGAGGATTCGGATTGGGTTCATCATGATTTCCGCCGGGATCATGAGATGTCTGTACACCGTGGCGCGTCGGCAGGTAAATGCACTGGAGGTGATTTTGCGATGAAATCGGAGTGAAATCAGCAAATCATTGATTCTTAAGGATGTGAGCGGCGCAGCTTTGAAGCGAACCTCAAAGTTTTTTGCGTCGATAATTCCGGTCGAGTGGTACAGTTTTTTACTCTATATCTCTATTTACGACTCCCATGCACACTCTCCCCTCAGGGCGCGTTCTGTTCGGAGCCTTTGAGCTCGACCTCAATACTGGCGAACTGCGATCGACCGAGACGCCAGATCCTAACCGTAGGGTTGTCCTCAGAGAACAGGTGTTTCAGGTCCTGCGGATGCTCCTTGAACGTGAGGGCAAGATTGTTACCCGCGAGGAAATCAAGGGAAGGCTGTGGCCGAACGATACAGTTGTGGATTTCGACCACAGCATCAACGCAGCGATCAACACTCTTCGGCGCGCCTTAGGGGACTCTGCCGAGGACCCTCGCTATATCGAGACCTTGGCTCGGCGTGGCTATCGATTGATGCCGGCCATCGAATACCTTGAGTCGGCGCCGGGAATCGCTCCCGGCGAGGCACCCAGTCCACTGGCATACGCGGAAGAGCGTGGGGGCCTTATTGGGAAGAAAGTCTCGCACTATCGTGTTCTCGAAGTTATCGGCGGCGGGGGCATGGGAATGGTCTACCGGGCGGAGGACCTGAAGCTCGGCCGTAGTGTTGCGCTGAAGTTTCTGCCTCAAGAGCTGACCAGCGATGCCGTGGCGCTGCAGCGTTTTGAACGCGAGGCACGGGCCGCTTCATCGCTGAACCATCCGAACATTTGTACCATTCATGCGATCGAGGAGCACGAAGCGCAGCCCTTCATCGTGATGGAGCTGCTCGAAGGAGAGACCCTGCGCAGCCGGATGGCCACGCTTGAGCCCAAGGCTCTGCCATTCCATGAGCTCTCCGAGATCGCGAGGCAGGTCTGCAGCGGATTGGAAGCCGCCCACCAAAGGGGAATCATCCACCGCGACATCAAACCGGCGAATATCTTTCTCTGCAAATCCGGCGCGGCAAAGATCCTGGACTTCGGATTGGCAAAGCTTGCCGGCGACGTAGGGCTCGAAAAAGGCGAAGGAGCAAGCACCACAGCCACCTCATCTGCCGATCATTTGAAGAAAGACCTTACGCGCACAAGCACCACGGCGGGAACTGCGGGGTACATGTCTCCCGAACAGGTACGCCATGAATCGCTCGACACGCGGACAGACCTGTTCTCCTTCGGATTGGTGCTCTACGAAATGGCGGCGGGGCAGCGTGCCTTCACCGGCCCGACTGTCGTTGCCGTTCACCAGGCCGTGCTGCACGAGACCCCAGTTCCAGCTAGGGTCCGCAATCCGGCATTGCCTCGTGGATTCGACGCGCTTCTGGCAAAGGCGCTCAAGAAAGACCGTGCCCAGCGCTACCAATCCGCTATCGCGCTGAAAAACGACCTCGAATGGATCGTGCGCGAGGCCAATCCGGCAATTAAACGCGTACTGCAAGTGACTGCGGCCGTAACCCTGCTCGCACTCGTCGCTGTAGGGATCTGGCGCTACGACGTCTACCGCCATCGCCTCACCCTCGGTCCCACCGACACCATTGTCCTGGCTGATGTGGATAACCAGACGGGCGATCCGGTGTTCGATGACGCGTTGAATACGGCGCTCCGGTCTGAGATGGAGCAGACACCTTATCTCAACATTCTCGGAATTGATAAGACCTACGCCACCCTGACTCAGCTCAAGCTTCCGCCGACCGCCAAGATTGCGCCTGATGTGGCAAGGCAGATCTGCGGTAAGACCAATAGCAAGATGGTGATCTCCCAATCAATCGCCGACGCCGGCAATCGCTACCATCTCGAGATCCGGGCGCTCAGCTGTGACTCCGGGGCAACCTTGGCTCGGGAGCAGGAGGACATCACTAGCAGGAATGAAGTCGTACACGAGCTGGGAGTCACAGCAGTACTCCTTCGATCGAAGCTCGGAGAACCCTCAGATTCGCTGGCGCGCTTCAATCAGCCACTGGAAAAGGCGCTCAGCTCTTCGCTTGAAGCTTTGCAGGCTAGCACTGAGGGGACGAAACTCTACCTCGCCGGCGACACTGTAGGAGCACTCAAACTCTATCAGCGAGCTGCCGAACTGGACCATGAATTTGCCGTGCCTTATGGGGCCATGGGCGCTGCCTATTTATCCCAAAATAGGATTGACTTGGCGGCGGCCTCGTACGACCGTGCGTACCAACTCCGCGACCGCGTGACCGAAAAAAAAAGGTTGGATATAGAGATCGGTTATTACGGTTATACGATCGGCAACTGGGAGAAAGTATATTCTTCCGCACTTCGTTTCTTAGAGATATTTCCTCGGGATGTACCCGCTCATAGCGACCTCCGGGTGGCGCTTTTCCATCTCGGCCAACCCGATCGCGCCGCTGACGAAGCGGCGGAGATGGCACGGTTGCAGCCAACCTCTCGTTATTTCGGTGGCGCGATACAGACCACCAGGTTCGCAAGCAGATTCAATGAGGCGAAGTCATGGCTCGCCAAAGCAGACGCCCTAAAATTTGACAATTTACTTATCCGGCGGGAGAGACTCATCCTGGCATTCGCCACGGGCGACCGGGACAACGTCGAAAGGATCCTCAAGGAGGAGGAGCCAGGTCGCTATCGAGAAGACTTCTTATTCGAACATTCGTTGATCGAGATTCAGCAGGGTCGCTTTCGCTCCGCCGAACGTCTGCGCTTGCAACCTTTGCGGCCAACCTCGAAGCATAGTAACGCTGACTGGTGGACGGTCCTTTCCGCCCTCGAGAATGCTGAAGTGGGAATGGACACGCAAGCTCGACGCTATGAAGGCAAGGCAACTCGACTGAAGCTAGACCGCGACGACAGAGTTGCCTTAGCGCTCGCGCTGGCGAGATCAGGACAAACCGCGGAAGCCGATAGACTCACAGACCAGATCAGTGCGGAAAGGCCCGAGGACACCGTCGTGCAGCACTATTTCATTCCCACGATACGGGCTGCTATCAAGTTGCAGCAACGCGATCCGGCGGCGGCAATCGATCTGCTCCGCGGCCCTGCCAAGCATGACCTGGCGTTTACAACCTCGTTCAACTATTTATACCCCGCCTACATTCGCGGACTCGCATACTTGGAACTCCGCGATGGCAGGTCGGCCGCGGCTCAGTTTCAAAAGCAGATCGACAATCCCGGTTTTAGCGTGAGACATGTCATCGGACCCCTTGCTTGGCTCCAACTCGGCCGCGCGCAGAAGATGATGGGCGATGAAGCCGCCGCACGGAAGTCTTACGAGACTTTCCTGGATTTGTGGAAGAACGCCGACCCCGACATTCCCATCTACCAACAGGCCAAGGCCGAGTACGCCCAGTTCCGAAAACAAATTGCGCAGACTCAACGCAGTCGGACGCAGCATCGCGATTACGCTCAGAACCCGGCGGGCCGGGCCAGGGTTGGCTCGTGGCTCACTCCGCTGGCATAGGCGCAGCGCTCGCAACTATCGCAGTAGTCTTCACGCGGGCACCTTTTTCTGACGGCACTTCCAGCCATTTGCGCACCTGGGGCAAAGCACGTCGCATGGCGAGTTCGCCCACGCGAATCAACTCGTCGGCGCGTGTGAAGTCGTCATAGTCAAAACCCGCGACATCGGGTTCGATCACTACATCGGCCGCACTTCTCCAGAGGGGACCCATCCTGTCCTGCGCGATCGCGAACGACTGTCCGATCACATCGAAGAGATGACGCGGCGCGGTCGTCTTCGACCACTGTCCTTTCAATTGCACGGCCAGCACTCGCTCCGCGCCCATTTCGCGCAGAGGACGCGTCGGCACCGGGTGCGACAGCATGCCATCCACCAGCCAGCACCCGTCAATCACCACCGGCAGAAACATTCCCGGATAGGCGCAGCTTGCTCGTACCGGGTCGATGATCGAGCCCGTTCGAAAAACTACTCCTTCCCCGGTTTTGAAGTCTGTAGCCGTCACACCGAGGGGGATGCGTAATTCTTCAAATGTCTTCACCTTCAATGTATTCGTGAGGAATGAAACCATGCGATCGGTTGTGGCGAAGCCGCAGCGGGAGAGGGTCCATCGCGCAAAGGTCGTGAAGCGAACTCTGTGGGCGACTTCTTGCAGCTCTTTGATGGTGAGTCCGCTGCAATACGCGGCGCCAATCAGCGCTCCCACACTGGTGCCCGCAACCATGCGAACTGGAATGCCTTCCTCTTCGAGGACCTTCAGAACTCCAATATGCGCGATGCCGCGTGCAAAGCCTCCACCCAGGGCGATACCAATTGCCGGTATAGGCTTTGACTCGGCTGCGATCGGCTTGCGCGAGAGTTCCCGGCCAAAGGCTTGAACAGACCGGATGACCTTTCCCAGACTCTTCATAAGAGCCCCACATTCCGGTTTGCCGGGGGAGTCGCAAACCCTACATCGATCTGCTTAATAAGATGCCACGAAGAGGCCTCGAGCTACAGGGCACCTGTGTGCTATCTGGCGGGTTACAGGAGATTCCGCCCCTGATTACTGGATGTTTCAGCTGATCCGTCGTGGAATGGCCCGGGTAGTCCTCCTAACTCGCCATCCAGGAACCACATGGAGACAACGCATCGCTTCCCAGCGCGTGAGGACAGGATGCTGTTCGCCGGGGCGCCGCCCACGCAGGCGGGCAACAACGTCAAGGCAGGCGGAAGCGGATTGACTACTTCAGGGATGCGATCCCCGGCTGCAGCCACGAAAAGAGAAAATCGGTGGCGCCTGGGAAGATTCGGGTCAGCAGTCCCAGGAGCGGTGCGAAACCAAATCCTGCAATCTTCAACCAGAACTCTGTCCCCAGTTCTCCAGGTTTGGTGTTGGTGACATGGCTCAAGGTCGCGTCGCGATGCATGTCGGCATACACCTTGACGATGACCACAGCACCCACAACGAACAGGGCGATCAATACCGCGCTCAGTGCCTGGCGCGGGTCAAACGGATAACTGGACATGGCACAGGCGGCAGCCACGAACAATGCAATGATGGTCATGGCCATGGTTCGCAATCGGCCGAGAACATTCTGGACATAGCTGAGGTAGTTGAGACAGACAAACTCTTCGGCATTACGGATGTGTTTGCGGTTGGAGAGGACTGGCTGGTTCGATGCAATCTCATCCTTCTTGTCGTCCGGCTTGTCATCTTTCTTGTCGTCTTTCAACGGCCCCACGAGCAAGGAGTCCTCCTCCAGCCTCCACGCCGGAATCAGTAATTGTGCAAATAAAGTGCCGCTGGCATCGGCGATTTTTTTCTGAAAATAGGTAAAGTTCCTTAAGTCTCCCACGTTGTGTTTGCAGTAGTTTTTCGAATACCAATCTCCAAAATCTCCGCCAGCTTCGCGCATTTTGGTAAGCGCATCGTGGCAGTTCGCAACCCGCGGATCCGGGCTATCCTTCTTGTCCTTTTGAAAGATGTCCAGGCTGGCTAGGGTGTGATTCATGCACTCCATTTGCCTTGAAATCACTCTGTAGCGAACTTCCAACACGTTGCCGCTCATCTTCCACACACTGCCCCACGAAAATCCTCGGAGCGATGCAAGCGTTCGCCGCAAAGGAACACGATCGATGAAGGCCAGAAGCCGGTTCAATTCACTCCATAAATGGTACAGGCGGAAAGCTTCCAACAGGGACAACGTGCAACAGATGTTGAGGCCCATCAAAAAAAGGATTGCGTAGTTTTGGGAACCCAGGCTGCGCACGGGAACGCGGCCTCCGATGCAGACGCCGATAACAACAAACGCCAAAAAAATACCACCAGCAATGGCAAAAGTAGACCGATTTGGAGGTTCGGCAGCCGTTTCTATTTTTACTGCCGCGTCCTCCTGACTGAACATCCGCAGGAGATCTCGATCGTTCTCATTCTTGTCTTTCAAAGTTTTCCCGCCCTCATCTTTCAGCGTCAGCATCTCCAGGCAAGGAAGGCAGGGACGGTCTGGACCAAACAGCGCCAGCCCGTGCAATGTAAACCAGAAAGAGAGATACAGCCCCGCGAGAATTGCAAAAACCGGCACCAGGGGCGATACTCCGCTGGTCAAATGCATCGCGCGCCAGAGAGCCAATGTACCGTTTTCTACCAGTATTGACCTGTTAAGAGGAAGTATGAAAATAAGGCAAAAAATGACCGTCGCCGCGATCAGCAACCCCGATGCGCGGTCGTCCCAATTTCTATACTCGTCGCGCGTCATCGTTCGGCGCGTTGGGAAGGAAGGATCGCTCGTTGGGACATCCGCTTTATCCTGAGACAACTCAAACGATTTCCGGCTGTGGGAGAGAATTGCGATCCAGGCTAATAGCCAAACGATAATCACGAAGACCAATGCGGTCCACGAATAGTGCAAACCGCTGAGTGGAATTGCGAACACGCCACATCCCCAGCCCGCAACAATGCCCATGAAGGCCAGGCAACAACTTCCGAAAAACACGAGATACTTTTGATCGGGCTCGCCGGTGCTCGCGAAATGAGCGCGGAAGATGGGTTTGGCGGTATACGATCCCGCCGAACAGCACCAGGCATGGAACACCGCGAATCCGGTCAGCCCGAGAAAGAAAACTTTCATGCCAAGGGGCATTTTGGGGAGTCCGACAGGGTCGTCGTCCCGTTTCTCCAGTCTCACGATTGGGTCCTGCTTTAACTCGCTCCGCGGAGCCACGCTCGTGAGGGCGGCCATCGGCCAGAACCGGTTTACGCCGATTACAGATAGCCAGGTCGCGGGACCGGGATAGGGACAATCTGGACCGGTATTATTTCCAGTCGAACTGCCCGCAACTTTTTCGCCGCATTGATCGATGAGAGTCCAAAAGGGCGGCGAATAATCCGGAATCGGTGGATCGGTTTCGCACGATATCGCGGGAACAAACAGCTCCGCGGCACGGGGTGGCGAGCCTGGCAGGGGGTCCAGCACGCGACAACCCGTCGCGTCCTGGGTACCATCCGGAAGGCTCTTATGGTTCAGCAATAGTCGAAAGGCGACGTACGTGCCTTCCGCGGTATCTGCGCTAAACGTACGATCGGCCGCGGCCATGGATTGGTGCTCAGTCCAGTCCCGCTCTAAAGGAAAGAGCGGATAGGTGCTCAGCGTCATCGCGCCGCTTAGTCCGGTGGACCCCCGCTCGCGGATAAACATCAGATCTGATCCGAGGATCACGATCCTTCCATCGGGATAGCTGCGACGCAGGAAATTCGCCAGGAAGAGCAGGTCCAGAGGGCTACTGCTGCGCAGAACGATGTAGCGCGCGCGGAGTTCACGCAACGCAGCTACGATCTGCATGAGAAACGCTTCCTGGGCGAGTGGAGTCTGATTGCCGCCGAAACTTCGAATCGAATCGTGAACCTTTCCCGTGGGGTCGGCCAGATCAGTCGGCAAATTCCTCTTCTGCTCTTCTGTCGAAGATGAGGGGGATGACCGGTCAAACAATGATTTCGACTGATAGGCATCACGCAATGCGGAGATGTCACGCGGATAGTAGAGCTTGAGTGCCTCGCGTTCACAGTCGGTACGATCTGGCGTAGGCTTCTTGTTTTTCTCGGTGTTCTCAATTAGAGATTCGCCATACGCGGTTTCATCTTCGGAGATGATCGCCACCCGTTTTAATTCGAATCGCGATTGCTCAGTGGTGATGTAAGCACAGAAACGAGCCAGCACTTCTCCGTCATCCTGTACAAAACTGTGAAACACCAGGCGGTCGATGAAAGCGTCCTGAAAGATTTTCGCCGAAACACTGCTGGTCACGCTGCCGCTGTAGACGGCCAGCCGTGTATCCACGTTATGGACATCGTCTTTCCGCCTCTTGTTCAGGTCCAAATTCAGAGCCGTTTCCGGATCATTCAGCACTTGCGCGAGGGAGGGAAATGATCCGGAAAACGTGGGGCCCAAAATGGCGACCCGTCGGGGCGAGATCTCGGGCCGCGGCTGCAATTTTGCCATCCATCTAAGAGCGTTGGACAACTGCTCGCGATGGACTCCATGCGTGGCGTCCTCGCCCACCACGAAGACAACCAACCCCTGGCCGTAAGGGTCCAGCAGGGTCGTCTTACACTTTTTCCGCGGACCGCAAGTCGCCTTTCGCCGAAACAGAACAACTCCAGGCTGTTCCTCTTTCATATCCTTTTCGCGGTTGGCGAGCTTTTCGTCGGCCAGCAGCACGTATGACGTGTCGTCACTGTCCCAGGGCAGCCATGAACTGTCGAACTCATACTCTTCGTCCTGTGCGCCTTCCTGAATCGCCGCGGAGAACTGGTCGAAGAGTGCGGAAGAATGCGTATGCACCGGATCCGGCATGAGCGCGATCACAAATCCAAGCTGCTTCGTTTTCTGCGTCAGATCTGCCCGGGGCTTATCCTGGGCAGGCTTTTCTTCGTAGCACTCATCGGGAATCTCGAGCTCATCAACGCCAACAAATGCTTCAAGCGTCTCCTCGACAGAGGAGCACCCGGGCTTCCGCTCGCCCGACTTTACTTTTGGAGCGATCGCCTTGGCGCGCCGGGATTGAGCGATCCCGTCCCGTGCGCCATCTTCGGCGGGTTTGGATCCCGTCTGCCAAGACACTCCCACCACAGCCGCCAGCGCAAGAACTGTTGCCGTTCCGATGGCCCCTTCTCTGTTCATGGGCAACTCTTCATCCGCCTCATATGCCTGCGGAGTTCTCTGTGAAGGGGTAGTGCTCTAAGTGGACGGATCGTTACAAGGATAGCGACTGCCGCACCCGCATCCCCCGCTGGATCGCCTGGGCTGCCACGAAAGCCCGGGCCTGCTAGACTTTTTGTTGATCCTAAACAATCTTGAGGGCATGATGCGCAGCCTTTTCCTCTTTGCTATCGTCATAGCGATGACTATCGTTGCCGAAACGCAGACGTTGCCTGCTCCCCAGGCGATTACCGATCCCAAGCAGATCACCTCCAAGCCCAATGCGCAGGTGGAAAAGAATTTATCTATCGAAAAGCTCTACATGACGCGACTGGTGGGCGGGGCTGACTGGTCGCCAGATGGAAAAACGATCGTCTTCGTCAGCAATCTCAGCGGGCGCAACAACCTCTGGACGGTGCCATCCGCGGGCGGATGGCCGATGCAGCTTACGGTCAGCGATCAGAGACAGACGGCCCCGGCGTGGTCCCCTGACGGCAAGTGGATCGCCTACATGTCGGACTACGACGGTGATGAGCAATGGGATATTTTCTTCGTGTCGCCGAAGACCGGGCAGGTTGTGAACGTGACCAGCACGCGCGAGATCGCGGAAGAGAGTCCTGCCTGGTCGCCCGACGGGCGCTATCTCGCCTACATGGTGAAGCCGAAGACGTCATCGGTGTTCGAGATCGACGTTTACGACACGCTCATGCGCGAGGTGAAACATCTCACCACCGGCACGGCAGCCGATCGCATGAATGTCTCGCCCATCTGGTCGAAGGATGGCAAATTCATCGTCTACACACAGGAACAATCGAAGGGTACCGATTCCAACGTGTTTATGGTCGATGTGGAAAGCGCCCAGAGCACGCTCCTCACGCCGCATGACGGCGAACGGCAGCATTCAGCAAACGACGTGTCACCCGACGGCAAACATGTTCTCGTCACATCGAACGCAAGCAATGGGTATCAGAACGCCGGACTGCTCGACATCGCGACGAAGAAGATCCGCTGGCTCACGCAGGATAAATGGGAGGTTTCGGGCGGCGGCTTCTCTCCCGACGGACGCCATCTCACTTACACGGCGAATGTCGACGGCAACACGGACATTTTCCTGCTGGACATCGCGACCGGTAAGGCGAAACCGCTGCCGCTGCCACAGGGATTGAATGAGGCGGGAGGCGGGTCATCGTCGTTCAGCCGTGACAACGCCAGGCTGCTCTATTACCACAATGGCCCCACTGCTCCGGGCGATCTGTGGTCTTACGCGCTCGCCGACGGCAAGTCGCGCCAGATTACCCAGTCACTTATCGGAGGCGTTCGCTCGCAGGATATGGTCGAGCCGGTGCTGGTGCACTATCCCAGCAGAGACGGTAAGTGGACGATTTCGGCATTCGTATATGTGCCGTACAATCTGCCGCGCAATGGACAGCATCCGGCGATTGTCTATGTTCACGGCGGCCCGACCGCGCAGACTCTGAACACGTTCAACCGCTTCGTACAGTACATGGCGAATCAGGGATACCTCGTGATTGCGCCCAACTATCGCGGGTCGACCGGCTACGGCAAGGAATTTCAGCAGGCGAATCTGTTCGATATGGGCGGCGGCGATTTGCAGGACGTGCTCTCGGCGGCAGACTGGATCAATCAATCCGGCTATGTTGATCCGAAAAAGCTGATCCTGATGGGCGGCAGCTACGGCGGCTACCTGACGATGATGGGCGTCACGAAAGCGCCTGACGTGTGGGCGGCGGGTGTGCCGATCGTGCCGTTCGTGAACTGGTTTACCGAGATTCAGAACGAGGATCCCATTTTGCAACAGAGCGACCTGGCTACGATGGGTGATCTCGTGAAGAACAAGGCGCTCTACGAAGACCGCTCGCCGATTAACTTCGTCGACCAGATCAAAGCACCGTTGTACCTGCTGGCGGGAGGCAATGATCCGCGCTGTCCGAAGTCGGAAGCGCAACAGGTGATGGACGCCGTGAAGAAACGCGGCGGAGTGGTGGAATACAAAGTCTACGAAAATGAAGGCCACGGGTTTGCGCGTGTCGAAAATCAGATTGACGCCTACCAGCGCGTCGCGGACTTTCTGAAGGCGCACGTCCCGCCAGCAGACTGCGGATGTTCGTTAAAGGAGTAGGTGACTGCTCAGTTGTGATGGTGGACCAGGTCCAGAAACCCGTCCCCCTCGGTCGCGTCGACCCACTGTTGAATCTGCTCGATCACCTCCGCACACGTCTCGGGATCGAGGATCACGCTGGCCGGCACGGCTAACCCAAGCTTCCGCGATGTGAAGTGTTCTTCGTCAAGCGGCTGCTCCAGAATCACATTGACCAGAAGATTCGCTTTATCCTCGGTCTGCATAACGCTATCGACCGCAACCATCCATTCGCCGCCGGCGGCGGTAAGGCGGGCTTGATGCAGACACAATTCCTGAGGCAAAATCGTCATCGAAGTTGACCTGTTTGTTCAGCTACCCTGCGATGGGCCGCGCGCCGTTTCTCCAGCGCATTCAGGCGCAGATACAACATGTACAACACGATGACCAGATTTACCACCAGCACCATCAGTCGAAACCAGGTGGGGCGGTGGATCAGATCAGCGGCTTCGAACGGAATGTAGATTGATCCGGAAGCGAAGGCCAGCCACTCCGCCCAGGGCAGCGCGTACCAGAGGCCGTAGGCCTCGACGAACCGAATGATGGCGTAAATGCCGGCGACGGTCGCAATCTTCCACAGGCGGACGTCGCTGACTCTGGAGACAAGATCGATGAACACGCCCACATAGCGGTGATAGGGATTGACGTGGAAAAACTCCAGAAAACTTTCCGCGACGCCCCAGATATCGCGGTTGCGCATTGACATCAGTCCGAGCCCGGCCAGAACCACGATCATGCCCTTGGTAAATTCAATGGTCGCGACCGTGCGCAAGCCTTTAATGTGATCGGGGTCGTGGACATAGGGATGCATACAGGGTGAGCTTGTCGTTCAAGTCTACCAAGATTCCGGTGCGGCCCCGGCGATCCCAATGCCGGCTGCGATAAAGCTAGTTCCTAACCACAGAGGGACAGAAAGCACATGGGAAAAATCTGAGATTCGCCGAGTAAGATCATCCGCGTACACTGGCGCGCAACTCGTCCACGATCTCCCGCGCGGCCTTGCGTGCTTCGTCGCCCTTCGTAACATCGAAGGAGATCGCTCCGACCCGGGCATGGCCGCCGCCGCCGTAACGCTCGCAGACTTTCGCCAAATTCACGGTCGGCTCGCGCTTCGACCACGGATTGGAACCAACCGATACCTTGACTCGGAAGGTACTCTTGCTCAACCCCACGCTGTAGACCGATTCTGGGTGCAGGTAATACGGGACAAACTTGTTGTAGCCTTCGAGATCGAGATCGGTGATGTCGAAAAAGATGGTGCCTTCTTTTTCTTCGGAACGCTGCCGGAGAATATCGATGGAGCGCTGATGCCGATCGAGCAGAGGCGGCAATACGGCAGCCACCACCGGCTCTTCCAAAATGCTGGCAAGCGGGCGAGTGGCCAGCAGAGGAATCAGTTTCTTGACGAACTCGGGATCCTGCACCGACTCGATGGCCATCGTCAGTTTCATCGCCGGGGCCTGCATTTCCACCGCGGATTTCGCGCTCTCGTAGAGGGCGCCATCGACGATATCCGCCCATTGAACAAGTTCCGCGACCGGGCCCGGATTAAAACCAAAATGCTGTTCAGCGATCATCGCGATAAAGCTGGTGCAGGATTTGTAACCCGGATCATAGAACTTGCGATCACTCTGGTCCTGTTCAAAGTGGGCAGCGTCGTCCGGTGAGAGGAACGCGCTCTCGTGATGGTCGAACCACCAGGTTATCTTGGGCGAACTGGAATATTTGAAGTCGACGATGGCGTTCTCGTCGCCATCAAAATCCTTCTCGTTGAATAGCGCGCCCGCCCGATGCAGCAGACCGGAGTAAACGAATTCTCCATCGTCGCGGATGCGCTCGCGGTAAAAGCGCGAGAACAGCGACGCTGAGCATGCGCCGTCAAAACACTTGTCGTGGTAAAAGACCCGAACTCGCAAGTTTGCTCTTTCCCGCCCGCGCACGGGCCCAAGGTGGAAAACAAATAGACTCAATGGTTTGATGGTTTATGTCAAGGGCACAAAAGGGAGTCAGCAATCAGCCCTCAGCATTCAGCAATCGAGCGTCGGGAAGCGGACGCCTACCGGCACGGCGCGGTTGAGTGCTGAGTGCTGACTGCTTCCTCACCTTTTCCGTTGCCGGATCTTCACGTCAAAACTGACTACGCCATTCTGGTCGCGGAGCGCGACGATCGAGATGTTGCGCGTGATGTTGTATTCCACCTGAATAATCTGCTGCGTAGCCACGGAGACGTTGGTGCTGTAGGTGATCGTCAGGTTACTGGCGACCTGCTGTTCAATGGTTACCTGCGGACCGCGGACCACGTTGGTCTCGTTGGTCAGGCCCTGCGGGTCGATCTTGATCCGGCTTACGCCGAACAGGCGCTGCACGCGGCTGCTGACGGCGGTGTTCAGCGCTTCGCTAATCAGGAGGTTCGAGGCTTCGCCGCCGAATCCGGAAGAACCGCTTCCCTGCAACGCCGCTGATTCCTCGCGCGTGCGGCCGAGCGCGAGCAGCGCGATGACATCGGCCTCCGGCAGCGGCGGTTCGGAGTGCCAGGTGGCCTTCAGTCCGTTGGATTTCGTGACATCGCCGCTGATGTTCACCGTGATGTCGTAGTCGCGCACGCGTGTGGCGGCCTGAATGTCGATGATGGGCTCGGTCTTGGCGGGATTGGAGAACGTCACTTCGCCGCGTTCCAGACGATATTTGGTGCCGTTAAACGAAATCTCGCCGCCTTCGTTGGCGCTCACGCGGCCAATGGCGACCGGACGATCCGCCGTGCCGCGGACCCGGAGATCGGCGTTGCCGGAAAGTTTCGCGATCGCCGTCTGCATCTGCAGTTCGGGAGTCGTCTGAACGTGGATGTCAAGCCGCAGGTGACTCTCCAGCGTGTCGGATCCAGCCACCGCGATAGAGCGCTTGCTCTTCTCAAGATACGACCCAATGTCGAAGCCGGGAGTCACTCCCATCTTCGTAACCAAAACGTCGCCGCTTAGCAGCGCCGCATTGGATGTGCCCGATAGGCGCAAAGTGGCGTTGGCAGTGGAACTTACGCCCGGCGGGTAGCGCAGGCGAACGCCTTGCGCGCCGGCAGCGATGTCCATCTGAAATACGCCGTTCTGATAACTGCCGAAACCGGTCAGGGCAATGGTTCCCCCGCCGGTCGTCACGTTCAAGCTCTCGATCTGGATGCGGTTCTGGTCAAACAGCAGCACGCCGTTCAAGTCGCTCAGGCCGCTGGGAAAATCATTGTGGCTGACGAAGGTGTCCTTCACTTCCAGGCGTCCCTGCAAGACAGGGTTGGCCATTGTGCCCCCGGCCGTGAGGTTCAGCGTCAGCATGCCACGCGCGGAAATTTTGGGATTGATGGTTTGCAGCAGCGCCATGTTGACGGTCCCATCCACACGGACGTCGAGCGCGCGAGGAGAATCCAACTGCGCGCGGCCGTGGGCCGTGAAATCGGTCCCTGCGCCGGCCAGGTGGAGGCTCTCGATCCGAACGGCGCGTTCAGACATCTCAAGCCGGATGGGCTCGACATTTTTCAGGCGCACGTGCGCAACTTCGGCATCGAGCGAGTCGAAATTGGCGGTCACGCTCAACTCATCGGGACGCCGCAACGGTCCGTGGAGCGAAATATTTCCGGCCAGGGTCGAGTGGGCGGTGATTTTCCCCGGCAGGTAGATGCTGAGAAGAGCGTCGACGTCGAGATGCTGGAATGAGAGATCCAGGTCGGCGGGAAAATCCTTCTCCATCCCGACCGTGCCCTGAACCTTCAGGTCGGCCTTGTCGAATTCAGTATGGCCCTGAATGGCGAGTTGATGGCCGCTCGGCACAGCGTCGAGGTAGAGGTCACCGGCGCGTTCCTGGTCGAACGCCAGATCGCGTACGTGGAGGTGGGCCTCGACCAACGGTTGATCGGGAGTGCCGCTGGCTTGCGCTGTGAAATCGACCCGGCCATCGACCTTAAAGCGTCCGGTTTGCAGCTTTGGAAAGTGGATCAGGTTGAGATCGTGCCCGGAAAGTTTCGCCTGGAACTCATGAGACGAGAGATTGAATCCGCCGCTCCCATTGACGGGCGCGTCGTACACGCTGGTGGCCAGATTGCTGAACTGCAACGCGTCATCCGCAAACTGAAAGTCGCTTTTGAGCAAGGGCACAGGCGCTCCGTAGGCCTGAGCGTCGTGAACTTCCAGATGCCCTTGGCCGCTCGGATGCGCACGAGTACCGGCGACGTCTACAGAAATATCTCCGGTGCCATTAACCGGCCAGCCGTATCCGGCGAGCCGCATGATTTCCGCTACGTCGGCGTTCTGTACATCCACGTGCAAGATGACCGACGAATCGGGCTTCGATTCTCCGGCGAGCAGACTCGTGCTGAAATCGAAACGCGCGCTGCTGTGACCATGCAGCAGGACGGCATTGTGCACCCCAAAATTCCTGCTCGAATACTGGATCGTCGCGGTGAGCGCATCCCAGTGAACGATCAACGGTGGCGCGTGCTCTCGACCGGGCAGGGCGGTCTCGAAGTCATACACTTCAAGATTTCCATTCACCTGCATGAAAGCAAGATGTCCGGTAAGCGCCCCGTTGAAATTCGCCCAGCCGTGAATGGTGAACGGGACCGTGCCGGGCCCGTACGCGGCCTGAATGAGCGGCCGCCATTCTTTCAGATCGTGACTGGACGCAACGACCTTCAACGAAGCGGTCGACGACAAGGTGCCACTGGCCGTAATTTCGGAGCCGGGCGTGTTCAACTGTAACTGATCGACTTGCAACTCATCGTGCGAAGCGCGATACACGGCCGCCAGTTGACCTCGCACCGGAAGTTGTCCCGGCACGGGCTGCTGCGGAGCTGCGATGGCCAAATTCAGCCGCGTTTCCGCGTCGTGGATGGAGCCCACCCACAGCACCTCCACTTTGCCGCTCGCCGCTCCGGACAAGTTCAACTCTTCCAATGGCACTTTGCGGGCGCTCGCCACTGCAATCACCGGAGCCAATGGGAAACCAGAGAGCTGAAGACGAATCGATCCGCGCTGCGGATTGACGGTGGAAACTCGTCCCACGACCGACGTGCCCCTACGGGTCGCAGGCGCTTGGAGCGAGGTTTGCCAGTTCGCTACATCGACGTCTCCTTGCAAATCGCCTCCGAAGAGGCTCGCTTTGATCGAAGAGATTCGCAGGCGCTGGGGTGTGACTGAATAAGTTGCGCTCAGACGCCCGCCCTGCGTTCTCAGCCTCCCGTCGGACCATTCCACGTCCTTCGCGGCTAGCGTTCCGTCCACGGAAAACTGTTCCGGACTCCAAGAACCCTGCCCTTCGATGCGGGCTGAACCTTTGCGGAACTCGGGCTGCATTGTCAGAGCGGCAAGTTCCGCAATGTCGACCACGCCGCGGTAGTTGCCACTCACCTGAGGACTGTGGAAGTCCTGCACCTTGCCGGTGAAGTGAAGCTCGGACTTCCCGGTCGCAAAGTTCAAAGCTGTGACGTCAGCATGATCCCGCGACAGAATCATCGACGTGTCCGCTCGCCAGGCAAACGCGGGATACTGCTGAATTTTCGTGCTGGCATTTCCTACGGCCAGGTTCGCTTCGTACTGACGGCGGAGAAAGGAGTAGTTCAATTTCAACGCCACGTTGTGGGCGCGGAAATCGAGAGGAATTCTCTTTTCATCCCACAGCAATTCGCCCTGCTGCACGTCAATGTGGGAAACGGATAGGGAGAAGAATTGTTCCACAGGCTCCTTACTGGAGACCTGGACGACCGGTGGCGAGGGCTGATTGGTGGAACCGTCCGGGTACACGATGATGTGCGCCACGGGATGCTCTACGATCAGCGAATGTAGCCCGATCTCGGTGCTGAGCAGCGAGATGATCTTGACCTCGACGAGCAGACGATCCACTCGCAGATAGGGCACCTGATCGGGAGCTTCCTTGCCGTGAATGATCAGGTCTCGCACATCGACTCGCAGCCGGAATGGGATAGTGTGGAGTTGGCCGATCTCGACGCGGCCTCCAGTCGCCTTTTCGAGCGCAGCGACGACCCGTCGTCGAACGAGTTGCTGGAAGGAATCGGTGGTGGCATACCAGCCTAGGAGACCCAGGGCAACGGCGCTGAACAGGCAGAACAACCGGAACAGCTTCCACCAGCTGCGGCGCTGAGCTGGAGTAGGCTCGGTCAAGGAGTCTGGTCTCCGCCGCCGGAGTGCGCCGTCTGAATGTGGCTCGAGGAGCGCAGACTTGCCAGCCAGCCTTGCAGCAGTTGGTTCAGCCGCTGTTCAGCGAGAACATTGCGGATGTGGCCGAACACTTCGGGAAGCGCCACTTCCTTGCCGCCCGCCTTTTTCAATTCCGGAATGAGCTGGTCGTGGTAGTAAGACTCCACCGCCTTCTGGTCAATCTGGATGGAAGGCCGCAGGCGAGCTTCCACCAACCGCATCAGTTGAATGCTTTCTCCCAGCCGCTTCTCCAATTCAGTCTGTGTAAGGCCGCAGTGCTGCAAGGCGGCGCGCCATCCCTCGTCGGTCACCGCATCCGGATGAAGCTTACGGACTTCTTTCACGCGCGCTGAGATTTCGTCGGCGGGCGCAGATTCTGACGGGCGAACCTGCTCGCGCAGAAGTTCCTGGTCAATCAGCCGATCGAGCGCAGCCTTGCGTTCTTCCGCGGTGAAAGAGTCCAACGGTCGCGCATTCACGAACGACTCGAACGCCATTTCTTCTTCCCAATCGCTCTGAAGCAGGATGTGTCCATTGACGTTGGCGACCATGCGGTCGACCACCTGGCCACCACCGAACGCGGGCACGCAGAGCGCGATCCATAACAGCAAACAACCTGCGGCATGTTTCCGGATTGTCATCAGAAGGACTGACCTATGCTAAACGAAAAATTAAAATGCCCGGCTCGCTGAAAGCCAAACTGCCCCGTCGGAGGCCCCTGCGAGTTATTCACAATATTGGTAAAGCTCGGAAAGAAGGGCGGATTCAGATTGTAGCCGAAGTCGAGGCGCAATGGGCCGATGGGTGTCTGGTAACGCACCCCCAAGCCAATGGCTTGCGAAAGATAGTTGTAGTTGCACTTCGAATTCTCGTTATTGAATCCTGTTTGCACTTTGCAGGCTTCGGGATCCGGTTGGTGCCACTGCCCCAGGCTATCGATCATGTTCCGCGGACTCGAGAAAACATTCCCCAGGTCGTGAAAGACAGTGAATCCGATGTTGTCGTGCAGGTAGGGCAAGGGCACACTCGGGAAGCGAATCTCCAGATTATTCAGGAAAAGGGCGCTTCCACCGATTGGAAACCCCGTGAAAGGATCGCGCGGCCCGGCCTGATTCAGTCCGAAGCCCCGATGCGAACTGCCGCCACCCATGAAGAAGCGTTCGGGAAGCGGAATGAGGGTTTGTCCGGGCGGAAGTTTGTCAGACGGCCCCAGCAGAACCGTGTCACCGAAAGGATTCTCAACGCCCACGCTGGTGGAGCGCGCGAACACAAAAGTAGTTCCGGTGCGCCGGTTTCGCAAGAACGGATAGTACGTCGAGTTCTTAACCAGAAGGCGGCTGAAGTCGGCCTCAGACCCGAAATAGCTGGCCGCGACTCCGCCCTCCGCGGTGATGTAACTGCCGTGAATGGTTTCGAGATCGTTGTCGCGGCGGTTCCGTACATAGAGAAAGTTGGGTTCGCCCACGCGCGTCGGTTTGGACAGCAACGGAACCAGGTTGTCACTCACCTGGATGTTGCTCGCCTTCACGCGCCGGTAAGAAAAACGGTAGGCGAGGCTGTCCAGTTCGCGATCATTGAGCTTTTTCAGAATCTGAACTGTTTGAAGCGTGCCTTCCAGGCGTTGCGAAGTGAACGTCGACACATCGACCGTGTTGTCATAGAGCAGCCGGATCGAGAAGTTCAAGTCGCGGTTCAGGAGTTTGGGAGCTTCGAAACTGATCAGTCCCCGTTGCTGGAGCCGGCTGAGGCTCGTCTTGGCGGTTATCGTCTGTTGCCGGCCGCCAATGTTGAGACGACTGACGCCAAACGAAACTCTCGGACTCGCCCCTGTCTGACCGAGTGGCTGGTTGGTGCCAACCGACGGCTGGCCAGTTTGAAATTCGAAACCGACTCCATAGTCGAACGTGTAACGCTTGGTTTCGCGAACCGAGACCAGAACGTTTTTCCGCGACTCGGTCCCGTCCGGATTCTGGATGGCCGTATCAACCTCATTGAACAGTCCAAGGTTGTAAAGGCTCCGCTGTGATTCCAGCATATCCTGCTGGCTTAAGGGTCCGCTGGGCACAACCTTGACTTCGCGACGAGCCACACCAGGACGAGTGAAGTGAAGACCGTTCAGATAAACGTTGTTAACGAAAAACTGTTCGCCCTCATGGACGTTAAACACCACGCCGACCCGCGGCGAGTCTGGAGGCGCAGACGCATCGGGAAGATAGGTGACATCAACGGTGGCGTTCGTAAAGCCGTTGTTGAAGTACTTTTCCAGGATGGTGTCGCGATCGTCGGCCAGACTGGACTCGCTGAAACCCTGGCCTTCTTCGGTCGAAATGTTGGGCGTAAGCTCATCCGTCGGAACATTGTAGTTTCCGGAGATGCTCACGGATGCCACTCGCGTTTGCGGGCCTTCTTTGATGTCAATCTCAATCGCGAGTTGCGTGGCGTCACCCTGATACTTTTCCACCAGTTTGCTGTTCACCTGTACCTGGCGGAAGCCGGCGGAACGATATAACTCCTGAATCGTTCGCACGTCCTGTTCCAGCAGTGCGTCGCTGTAACGGCCGTGACTGAAAAGGCGGCCCGCCGGTTGGCTCAGCATCTGGCGGCGAATCAGTTCCTCTTCGAAGAGCTTGTTGCCGGTGATACGAATCGCCGCGAGGCGGTGACGCTCTCCGGGGTCGATCGTGTAAGTCACACGCCGGCTTTGTCCATCTTGAACCCCGAGCTGGCTGACCTTCACGGTAGCGGAAAAATAGCCGAGCGCCTGCAAGTGATTTTGAAGATTGCGCTTGCCCTCGTTGAGCAGGTCGTCATCGACTGCGCCTTCCTCGTAGATGGGGACCAGTTTCCGAAGCTGCCGTTGACTCACTCTGAATCCCTCGGCGGCAATTTCGACGATCGGTCCGCGATCTACTTTGAATGTGTAATCAACGGTGTTGGTCTCCGGACGGTAGGTACGAACCGCCGCCGCAATCTGCGCCAGTAAACGATCTTGTTTCTGATAGCGTGAGCGAATCCGCTGCAAGGCCCGAGTGAGGCGGGTTGCCGCCACCCCCTGACCGGGATGAAACTTTGCCATCTCTTCGAGTTCGAGCTTGGAGTAACCTGCGTCTCCTTCCAGGAATATCTGTCCTACGGTCGCCCGCGGACCCGTCTGGGCGTGAAAGGTAAGGTCGATCTGGTGCTGCGACGGCGTGCGCTGAACGCTGATTGCTATCTTTGACTCGTGGAAACCGTTTTCTTCGAGCACCCGCTGCATGTTTGCGAGTGCTTTGTCCAGTTGTCCTGGGTGTACAGTTCGCCGAGCTGTAGCCGGCTCGAGGTGACAAGCTGGTTGGCCGAAGGACTGCTGGAGACGCCATCCGCCGTAATCTGGCCGATAAAGTAGTTCGGCACCGTCACAAATCGAAGGAGCACGCCGGCCGTTGAACGTTCTGCTTCCGCCTGGATATCCGCGAATCGACCGGTAGCGAAGAGGGCCTGCATAGCGTCATGGAGTGCTGATCGGGTGAGCGGCTCTCCGAGTTTGAGAGGCGTCGTCGCCAGCAGATGGGCCGCTTCGTCGTTGGGAACTCCCGGCAGCTCAATTTCGGTCACGGGCACACCAAGGTACGTCGCAATCGTCCCCACAGCCGATGGACGTTCGGTCTCAGGAGCCGGCTGCTGAGCGGGCACCTGCGCGCGACTGGATACAGATGACGAGATCATCATCGCCAGAAACACAACGGCGATGAGTAGACGCAACATTCCCTCCAGGAACACCGAATGACCGCAAGCGGAGCTTTTTGTATTCGATGGATTGACAACCGTCACATGTTGCTCGGTACGAAGAAAGTTTGAAGACCGGCACCTATAATACTGGCTGGAAAGGCGCACACAGGTAATGTCTTTGGAACTGGAGGACCGTTACTCTCGTCAGGTCCTGTTCACCGGGATCGGCAGGGACGGCCAAGAGCGCCTCGCGGAGTCGCGCATAGTAATCGTGGGCTGCGGCGCCACCGGGTCGGCGCTGGCAACGTTATTGGCCAGGTCGGGCGTGGGGGTGCTGCGGATTGTCGATCGCGACTACGTCGAATCCAGCAATCTGCAAAGGCAGTCGCTGTTCGACGAGGACGACGCCCGCGAATCGCTGCCCAAAGCGATCGCCGCCGCCCGGCAAATCGCGCGCTTCAATTCTCAGATTGTGGTGGAGCCGCACGTCGCTGATTTGACTCCCGCAAACGTCGAGCATCTCCTGGGCAGCGCGGATCTGATACTCGACGGGACAGATAATTTCGAGACTCGCTACCTGGTGAACGACTACGCGGTCAAGAATTCGGTGCCCTGGATCTACGCGGCGGCCGTCGGCAGTTATGGAGTAACGCTAAACGTGATCCCCGGCGAGACGGCCTGCCTGGCTTGTGTTTTCCCCGATGCGCCGCGCGGGACTGTAGAAACCTGCGAGACCGCTGGCATTCTGAACTCCGCAGTGAATCTGGTGGCATCACTCGCGACCACAGAGGCCTTGAAGCTCCTGGTTGGGGTCCGCGCCCGGATGAGAAGAACTCTTCTGTCGTGGGACGTGTGGACGAACGAGCGCGCGGAAGTTACCGCCGCCCGTCCGCATGCGGGCTGCCGCGCTTGTGGAGAGCGCAGATTCATCCATCTGGCGGGCGAAGGACGGCCTCATATCACGCTTTGCGGCAGGAACTCGGTGCAGATTCACGAACGGCAGCGGCCGGTAAATTTCGCAGAAATGACGACGCGTCTGGGACCACACGGTACGGTGCGCCACAACGAGTTCGTCCTGAAATTCTGGCACGAGCCTTACGAGATGACGCTCTTCCCCGACGGGCGAGCCATCATCAAAGGCACCACCGACACGGCCGTCGCCCGCAGTCTATACGCAAGGTATGTCGGGAGTTGAGTGGTAGCGGAGACATCCCGCGGGCGCTACTTTGCTGCGGGATATGCGCACGGGCTTGCATATCACGAAACACAGCATTGACTCCCATCTCCGGTCTTTAGCCGAGACTACCGGAAATCTCCTGACATCGTGGATTTCCCGCCGGGTTGTGCACTGGCCCCCAAACTGCACAGACAGAGTTGATCTGTGCCCCCTGTGGAGGTGGTATGCGACCCTATTTGGTTCTGTTTACGGTAGTTCTGATTGCGGTGTCAGCGTTCGGGCAGCAGCCCGGTCATCCGGGTCCGTACGGCCCTTGCGTTTACGGATGCGGCCCGTTTGTTCCCCTCGTAACTACCCCGATGATCTCGTTGCAGCAGGTTGCTCCGAACCCAGTCGGTGCGTCGAACGCGACCACTGGCCTGGTTGCTGGAGCTACCAACTCGACCCTTTCCCAGATTTCAGGAAGCACCAGTTCGGTTTACACCGAGCCGGTATGGTACCAGGGTGGAGGCGCTCCGCTGACTTCGTCCGCCGTCCATCTCTTCCCGGAACCACTGGGCCGTCCGATGCACGCCATTCACGAAGAGCATGGCAAACGCGAAGAAGCCAAGGCAGAGTGGGTTTATTTCGGCGGAACGGAACACACGATGAGCGTCGCCGGCGCGGCCAAGGGTGGCACCAAAGCGAACCACGTCTACACCAATGACGACGTCGACCGCCAGAACCAGAACAACGGCAACGTGAAGATGAAGGGCAAGTCGGAAAAACTGTAGGTCGCCGCAACTTTTAATCGTGAAGGGCTCCTGTTGCCAACAGGAGCCCTTTTTTGTTCAAAGCAACCGGCTGCCCCTACTTCTTCCTCAAGTCGTGGCCGATGCGGTTGGCCTCGCGATCCACGGCTTGCATCAAGCTGTCGGAGACGTTCGCAGACACTTGGTCTGAAATCCTGGTATTGAGTAAGGCTTTCGGTGAGCCTGTCCGAAACACGGCGAAATTGACATCGAGTGTATCGCGAGCAGGTGCACGTGATTGCCCTCCCATGGGATCGCTCACATCCGTGCTCGGCGCTTTTCCCCCTATCGAAATGGATGGAATCGACATCTCTGTGGGATGTGCTCTTGGGTCCGAAACCTGCGTCAGCACCAGGTAGTCACATTCCCGGCTCTTCACCTCCTCGGCATTTTCGATGGTCGAATGCAACTGCCGGTCTTTGGTCGTTAAGGAATCCATCACCATCCCGATCAGCTTGGAGTCACTGAGTCCGCGCGCCAAGCGTTCGGTCATGCGATCTTCCATGAGGGAATTGGAGGTCTGATTGTTAACAACCGCCACACACACTTTGGAACGTGACTCAGGCGCCGAAGACTTATCCTGCGGCCAGACAATCGACGTGAGGCCGCAGCAGACGACAAGAGTGCAAACCCAATAAACGGAGCGCATACAATACCTCGCGACTGTCCGGCGAGTATTCTCCGTCGGCGCAGACTCTTTCTCAAGCAATTCCCAGGTTTCTTCTGCTATCTTCGTGCGGTTGATTTCCTCTAGATTTTCGACACAGGCGCCGTGCGCCGGGGATGAGTGCGTTCATGGCTGATATTGCACGTCCGGAGCCGCCCCGTATTTACCGCTGGGTGGTGCTGCTCTTCATCAGTCTTGCTCAGGGTGGGAACTACTACATCTACGACAGCATCAATCCGCTGGAGCGGATTTTCATCGACAAGCTGGGTTTTTCGGCGACGGCTTTCGGGTGGCTGAACTCCAGTTACAGCGTGGCGGCCGTCGTGACCCTTCTAGTCGGCGGGATCATCATTGACCGCATCGGGACCAAGAAAGCTCTGCTTTTGTTCGCAGTGCTTTGCCTGGCTGGGGCCGCGATCACTTCCGCTCGCGGCAATGCGCTTGTGATGATCACGGGCCGCACGGTTCTGGGCCTGGGCGCGGAGTCCATGATCGTGGCCGTCATTGTGGCCGTGGCCAAATGGTTTAAGGGCAAAGAGCTCAGCTTCGCATTTGGCGTTAACCTGCTGGTAGCGCGAGTGGCATCGGTGGCCGCTGACAACTCTCCCACATGGGCACGGCGAGCGTTTTACCCCCAAGGCCCCGCCGGTGAGCCGAGTTGGCAGAATCCGCTATTCATCGCGGTAGGAGCGGGGGTGTTGGCGGTGGTCTGTTCGATTGGGTATTGGATTCTGGAAACTCGCGCGGAAGAAAGGTACGCTCTCGGAAAAGGCGGGGCGGTGGACAAACTCGAATTCAGCCAGATGTTCAGCTTCGACAAGTCCTACTGGTACGTCGTCGGACTGTGTTTTACGTTCTATTCTGCGATCTTCCCGTTCCGTACGTTCGCGATTGACCTGTTTACCAACAAACTTCTGGCCGCTCAGGGCGGCGCGTCAGCATCCGACGCCGTCCACGTCGCGACCCTGCAGCACGCAGGCACACTCAACAGCCTGCTTCCCTTCTCGGCCATGATCGCCACCCCGCTGTTTGGCCTGTTGGCGGACAAGATTGGCAAGCGCGCGCTGCTCATGATGTTCGCTTCCCTGCTGCTCATGCCGGTCTACCTGATGATGGCGTATGGGAGCGTTTCGCTATACGTGCCCGTAGTGCTGATGGGGATCGCGTTCTCGCTGATTCCGGCTGTAATGTGGCCGTCTGTCGCCTACATCGTGGACGAATCGCGTCTGGGAACGGCCTATTCTCTGATGACACTGATTCAGCAGATCGGCTTCTTTGCCATGAACCTGCTGATCGGAAAAGCGAATGACGCCTCCCACGCCGGGCCCGACAACCCGGGCGGCTACGCGCTGGGACTCTGGATTTTCTCGGTCCTCGGTTTCGTGGGACTAACCTTTGCCATCTTATTGCGGAAACGCGAGACGGGGCCAGCGGGGCATGGCTTAGAGACGATCACAGCCAAGGGATAAGGAATCCCGGTTACGAAGGTGACCTCTCCCGACAGGTTGGAAATCAGCGAATGGCGCCTAACTCGTCCTGAAGCAATGGTTTTTGGTATTCTTGGGACTCCCAGGGTGGCGGTTGCCGCCGGCGGCTGCGTCCGCAAAGCGTACAACGAAAAGAGTTTGAAGCCGCATCTTACGCAGTAAGCGGCCGGAAAAGGCGACTTGACCGACCCGAAACAAGCGAAAGCAGCAGAAGCAGAGGCGATTGAGCGAGCGAAGCAGGGCGACGAGGCCGCGTTTGAGGTCTTGTATAACCTGCACAAGCGGCGCGTGTATTCGCTATGTTTACGCATGGTTTCCAATCCCGCACAGGCCGAAGATCTGGCCCAGGAAGCGTTTCTCCAGCTCTTTCGCAAAATCGGCACCTTTCGGGGAGAGTCCGCCTTTTCGACCTGGCTGCACCGGATGACCGTGAACGTTGTCCTGATGAACTTGCGCCGCAAAGGGCTTCCTCTGGTTTCGCTGGAAGAGACGCTGGAGACGGACGAAGAGACGCCGCGGAAGGAACTGGGCGCGCAGGACATGAAGCTGACCGGCTCGATTGACCGGTTGCAGTTGCAACGGGCGATCGAAAAACTGCCGCCCGGCTACAAAACGGTTTTTGTTTTGCATGATGTCGAAGGGTTCGAGCACAACGAAATCGCCGAGATGGTCGGGTGCTCGATCGGGAACAGTAAGTCGCAACTTCACAAGGCAAGATTGAAGTTGCGGGATGCACTGAAGTTCATGAGAGCCGAAAAGGCCGAGAAAACGTAGGGCAGTCGCGAGTATTGGGGAGAGAGGACGCATGAATTGCTTAGAAGTACAGCAGGCTCTGCCGGAGATGATGGACGGCCAAGGTCATGATGACCTTGAGTATCAGGCTCATTTGAAAACTTGTCCGATGTGTTCGGAGCTAGTTGCAGAACTGGAATTGATTGCCAGCACGGCTGGACAACTCGCCGAAGCAGATGAACCGGCACCTCGAGTCTGGGTCAAAATTGCTGCCGAGTTGCGCGCGGAAGGAGTCATCCGCGACACGGAAGTGGCCGGACGCCCAGTCCTCGTGCCCGCAGCCAAGCGTCGGTGGAATGCCTGGTGGCTGGTACCTGTGGCCGCGGCACTTGTTGCGGCAGGCGGTTATTTCATCCAACCCAGGCCGGCCGTGCCCGTCGCAAGTCAGGACGCGCCAGGAGTAACCAGGACTGAGACCGCGCCCGTGGTCGCCAGCAACGAGGCCCCGCGAGCTGACAAGGCCGTCGCTGCTGCTCAGAATCAGAAATCAACCGTCGCTGCCGCCCGGGACGAATCTTCCTCCAACGCTCCACTGATGACGGCCAGTACGTCGGACCAGAAGTTGCTGGACGGGGTGTCTCCTGACATGCGATCAGCTTATGAGACGCAACTCCGGGCGGTGAACGCGTATATTCGGGATGCTGACGCCTACGTAAGGAGGAATCCGGACGACGAAGATGCGCGCCAGCATTTGATGGACGCCTACGAACAACGGGAAATGCTGTACCAGATGGCGTTGGATCATGTTCAATAACATGGGGCAGACCGATTCGGTCCGGACAAGAAGGATGGCGAGTATGCAACGCAGCGCAATCGCAGGCCTGGTCGTGGCCGCTTGCATCGTGACGGCGGTGAGTGCCGAAACCAGGAAAGAATTCCGCTTCACCGTGGGTCCCAAGGCAAACATTGTCGTCGACAACGAATACGGCGGGATCACTGTGAAGCCCGGCAATGCAAATCAGGTCCTGGTCGTGGCAGTAATCCATTCGGATAAAGTCGAAGTGGATAATTCCCATGAAGGCGACCGCCTCGAAATTGAGTCCCACTTGCTCAGTGGCGCCGACGCGAAAAGCGGGCGGGTGGATTATGAACTGACTGTCCCGCCGAATGTTCCTCTGAGCTTGCGGTCCTCGACTGGCCCTTTGTCGGTGGAACGAACGCAGGGCGACTTGACCCTGGAAGGCGCCGACGCCGAAGTGAATGTGCGCAACGTTAGCCACTGTCATGTCCACGTGAAGACAATGCGCGGAAATATCAATCTGACCGAGATTCGGGATGGTCACATCGAGATCAACTCGATCAGCGGTGAGGTCCACTTGAATGCGGTTGACGGACCCCACGTCCAGGTGGAATCAGGAACCGGCAAAGTGTTTTACGACGGCGACTTCGGCTCCAGCGGTACCTATGCTTTCACTACCCACACGGGCGATATCGAAGCACTCATCGCGCCCGACGCTTCCGCCGACTTCAGTGCCCGCTCCATGCAGGGATCTGTAAAGAGTGATGTTCCCCTCAAGCCAAAGGAACACAACCGTTTTCCCACAGAGCTGGGACGTTCCTTCTTTGGCACTATGGGCAAGGCTGCTTCCGAGGTCATACTCAAGTCGATCAGCGGTACGATCCATCTCAGACAGCGCTAGAAAGTCACGGAATTCAGTCACCTCAGGCAGGCGCTACGGGCGTGTCCAATCGATACGGTCTAACGCCACGGAATCGCACGTCACGGAACACCACCCCACGGAGCGCCATGGGAGCGCGAGCAGTGTTTCTGGTCGGGTTCATGGGATCGGGAAAAACGAGTGTGGGTAAACAGCTCGCCCGGCGGCTCGGATGGGAGTTCGTCGATCTGGACGCCCGAATCAGGACCCGCGAAGGAAAAAGTGTCCCGGAAATTTTCGAGGAGCGCGGGGAGGCAGGCTTTCGGGCTGCCGAAACATCCGCTCTCGTCGACCTAACCGAATCGCTGGACCGCGACTCCGTAGTGGCTCTGGGAGGCGGCGCGTTCGCGCAGGAAGAGAACCGGCGACTGCTTGCCTCGTCTTCATGGCCCTCAATTTTCTTGCAGGCACCGGTGGAGGAGCTCTGGCGGCGCTGTTCGAGCGATCCGGAAATCCGGCCGCTCCGCAAGGACCGCAAACAATTCGAACAACTGCACGCGGAACGACTTCCCTTCTACCAGCAGGCAACCATCACAGTGGAGACATCCGGGAAAGACCCGGCGGTAATTTGCGCTGCGATCGAAGAGGCGTTACAACGGAATGAAGGCGGCGCAGAATCGGCGCCTCGGTCGTCGTCAGAATCGAACTGAAACTCGGAAGCAGGAGGATCACGGTGAAGTTGTCGGGCTGGACAAGTACTCTTATTTTGATTTTGTCGTTCTCTGTCATCGTGCTGGCTAAGGAAAAAGAAACAAGCGGCCAAAACGTCGACTCGGGTTCCTTTGGCGTATTCATTAAGGGACAGCGCGTCGGCACAGAGAAGTTTTCGATCACGCAGAACGGTAACGGCAGCGTGATCCGTTCGGAATTTAAGGCCGAGGGAGCAGCGGGCCAAGCTCTCCAGAACTCGGAGCTGCAACTGGCGGCCAACGGGGAAATCCGCCGTTACGAATGGAAAGAGGAGAGTCCTGGTAAAGCTACGTCCCTGGTGGTGCCGAATGATCAATTTCTGACACAAAAATGGACCGCCGGGCCGGACGATAAGCCGCAGGAACAGCCCTACCTGCTGCCGGCCGCGACCAGCATCCTTGACGATTACTTTTTTGTGCATCGCGAAATACTGGCATGGAAATATCTCGGCGGGGCGTGCTCGAAGGAAAAAGAAGGCCTGCGCTGTCCGAAGGCGCAATTTGGAACGATGAATCCGCGGCAACATTCCTCGGCGCCGGCCACCATGGAATACCTGGGCCGCGAAAAGGTGAAGATTCACGATGCGGAGCAGGAACTGAACAAACTGGAACTGAAGAGCGATGCGGGGAGTTGGCTGATCTGGCTCGACGAAAAATTTAAGATGTTGCGGATTACGATTCCGGCGGAAGGCACGGAAGTCGTCCGCGACTGAGGTCGCGCGCAAGTAATTCGCCGAGTAATTCTCCGGGGTCAGCCCCTTTCGAAACTGGCTGCGAGGCGCGTCGACGCGGTACGATAACAGCACCGCGCGGGGTGGCCAGGTTCTTAACCCGCCAGCGGCGGCTAATCTCATTCATTCTTGACTGTCATTGACTCACGGACGTCGCGAGTGTTGTTTACGGCCCTCTTGTTTGCCCTGGGTCTGGGATTCCTTTACGTCGCGCGACAGACGCTGATCCTCTTTCTGTTCGCCATCTTCTTTGCGTACCTGATCAATCCTCTGGTTGAGCGTCTGCAAAAGCCGTTGCGCGGCCGCGGGCCTGCGATCGCGTTCATCTATCTACTATTGCTGACCGGAGTGGCACTACTGCTGTTTTTTGTCGGTCCGCGGGTCACCCGGCAGGCGGCCCGATTGGGAGAGTCGTGGCCGGAATTGACGGCAAAGGTAAGCTCGGGCCAGATCGCCGTCGATATCGGAAGGCAACGTGGATGGAGCGAAGCCACCCAGGGCCGCATGCGGGACGCCCTGAAAAACAATAGCCAGGCATTGTTGGTTGTAGCTGAGAACATTGGGGTACGTGTGGCCGAGACCGCCAAACAGGTCTGGGTGCTGTTTCTCATCCCTATTCTGGCGGTATTTTTTCTGCTCGACGCCGGCAACTTCAACGAAGTGCTGGTGTCGCTGGTCCAATCGCGGGCGCAGCGGGAGTTTCTACAGGATGTGTTTCAGGATCTGAATAACATGCTGGCGCAGTTCATTCGCGCACAATTGACGCTGGCGGGATTGTCTTTGCTCGCCTACACGTCAGTGCTGGGAGTCATGCGTGTGCCCTATGCGATGGTGCTGGGAACGGCGGGTGGTGCGCTGGAATTTGTTCCCATTGTCGGTCCACTGCTGGCGGGCGTTGCGATGGTCGCGGTGGCGGTGCTCGCCGGTTACTCTTATTGGCCCTTGTTGCTGTTGTTTCTTGCGATTTGGCGCCTGGTTCAGGACTATGTGATTTCGCCCCGAGTGATGGGCGGCAGCGTCCAATTGCATCCGCTGGCGGCGTTGTTTGGGGTGCTCGCCGGCGGCGAGATCGCTGGCGTTCTGGGCGTCTATCTTTCGATTCCCGTGATGGCCAGCCTGCGGATTGTGTGGCGGCGGTGGCGCCTCTACGTGGAGAAACGCCGCTTCGGACCGCTTAACGAGAATTTCTTTCCGCATGAACTGGGACGAGGGAAACCGTAGTTCGTAAGGTCGGCATCCCGCCGGCGCCAGGCGTGGCACTGCCTGGTAACCTTCCTGCAAATCGGGCTGTTATAAAATCAAACTATCAGTCATGTCCAACAAATTACCTATAGGAATTCTCGGTGCCACTGGCATCGTCGGGCAGCGGTTTATCCAATTGCTGGAGCATCATCCGTGGTTTGAAGTTTCCTGGCTGGCGGCTTCGGACCGCTCGGAGGGAAAGCCCTACGCGCAAGCGGCGCGCTGGCGCTTGAAAACGGCGATCCCCGAGCGAGTGGCGGGAATGATCGTGTCGCCGGCTGTGCCAGACGGCGCGCCGAAAATTATTTTCGCCGCGCTCGATGCGGCTATCGCAAAAGAGATGGAGCCGCAGTTTGCCGCCGCGGGTTGTGCGGTGGTTTCCAACTCCAGCGCGTTGCGCATGCAGTCTGACGTTCCTCTCGTGATTCCAGAGGTCAACAGCGATCACATTCCGCTGATCGAATCGCAGGCTTGGCGACGGAAGGGCGGCGGATTTGCGGTTACCAATCCCAACTGCTCAGCGATCGGGCTGGTGCTGGCGCTCGCGCCTCTTCACCACAAATTCGGACTCGAAACCGTGATGGCTGTCACCATGCAGGCCGTCAGCGGCGCGGGATATCCGGGGGTAGCTTCGCTCGACATCCTGGGCAATGTGATCCCTTACATCTCCAACGAAGAGCAGAAAATGGAAGAGGAAACGCAGAAGCTGCTCGGGAAATTAAATGGTGCGGGCATTATCCCGGCGCCGTTCGCGATGAGCGCGCAATGCAATCGCGTGGCGGTTGAGGACGGCCACACGGAATCGGTGTCGATTCGCCTGAAGAAGAAGGCACAGGCCGAAGAGATCATCGCGGTGTGGAATGAATTCCGCGCCGAGCCGCAGGAGCTGCGTCTGCCTAGCGCGCCGGAGCAACCAGTGATGTATCTGACTGGCATCGACCGTCCGCAGCCGCGGTTAGACGTGGACGCGGGCGGCGGAATGTCGACTTCCGTGGGACGCCTACGCAAGTGCAACGCGCTCGACTGGAAGTTCACCATTTTGTCGCACAACACGATCCGCGGCGCCGCCGGAGCAGCCCTGCTCAATGCGGAGTTGCTGAAGGCGAAGGGGTATCTCGGGTGAGAGCAGAATCCACCACGGAGTCCCAGAAGGAGCACGCCCGCCGATGATCGTCATGAAGTTTGGCGGGACCTCCGTGCAGGACGCGAAGGCGATTGATCGCGCCGGCCAGATCGTGCAAGGCCGGCTGGCGGATCGTCCGGTGGTGGTTGTCAGCGCGATGGCGAAGGTCACCGATGCTCTGCTCGCCATGGGCAAGGCAGCGGGCAGCGGAGATCGTAAGACCGCCCTGAAGATGTCGCGTGCGCTCCGCGAGCGGCACTACGAAACCGCGGGAGAACTGCTAGGCACCGCACTGTTTACGGAGTTCCACGGCGGACTGGGTGCGGATTTCGAGGATCTCGACGAATTGTTGCGCGGCATTGGGGCCGTCGGAGAGATCACTCCCCGTACTTTTGATTCCGTGGCTGCGTTTGGAGAGATGCTCTCCAGCAAGATCGTAGCGGCGGCATTTGTGGCGCGTGGCCTGCCCGGCGTGCATGTGGATTCACGGCAGTGCCTTCTGACCGACTCCAGCTATACCAAGGCAGTTCCGCAGTTTGAGGAGACCAACGAGCGGCTGCAAAAGAAGGTCAAGCCGATCCTGGAATCCGGGAAAGTGCCGGTCATGGGCGGCTTCATCGGATCGAACCGAGCAGGGGTGACAACCACCATCGGCCGCGGTGGCTCGGACTTTTCGGCTGCAATTTTTGGTGCCGGCCTGGACGCAACCCGCATCGAAATCTGGACCGACGTGGACGGCATGATGACAACCGATCCCCGCTTGTGCCCGGATGCACGGCGCATCAAGGTGATCAGCTTCGATGAAGCCGCCGAACTCGCCTACTTCGGCGCGAAGGTTCTGCATCCTGCAACCGTGTTGCCCGCCATCCAGAAGAATATTGCCGTGTACGTTCTGAACTCGCAGAACCCGACCTGCGAAGGAACGAAGATCACGGCTCGGGCACCTCGTTGCGCGAATATCTTCAAAGCCATTGCGCTCAAGAAGAAAATTACGATCGTCGACGTGGCTGCACCTCGGCGGCTGCTTGTGCATGGTTATCTGAAATCGATCTTTGAGATCTTCGACCAGCACCAGGTGGCGGTAGATGTGGTATCGACGTCTGAAGTCAGCGTCTCCGTAACGGCCGAGACGAATGAGGCGATTCCGGCACTAGCTGCCGACCTGGCCAAACTGGCGGATGTGAAGTATGAAGGCCGCAAAGCGATCGTCTGCCTGGTGGGCGAGAGTCTGCGCGATACACCTGGGATTGCGGCGAAAGTCTTCGGCATTCTGGAAGACGTAAAGATCCGCATGATTTCGCAGGGCGCGTCGGAGATCAACCTGACGTTCGTGATTGAAGAAGACGACGCAATCGAAGTGGTGCGGCGGTTGCACAAAGAGTTCTTCAAGCAGGCGGACCCGGAAGTATTCGCGTAACATCTTAAGGACTACTGACCCGCAGAGATCGCAGAGTTCGCAAAGAAGTTAGGGCAATAGTATCCTGCCCCCTTGTCCTCTGACCACTCTGCATCTCTGCGGTTAAAGGTTTCCGTATGAATCTCCTGATCCTGGGCCGGGGCAAGACAGGCTCGCTGGTCGCGGAAGCGGCTACGGAGCGACGTCATCGCGTGCGAGTGCTCTGTGCCTCGGAAAACACGAACGCCAGCGCGCTCACCCCGGAGCACCTTGCCGATATCAACGTAGTGGTTGACTTCACGACCCCTTCGGCCGTCCTCGCCAACGCCGAGGCTTGTATCCGCGCGGGAAAGAGTATTGTCGTCGGCACCACCGGCTGGTACGAACACACACAGCGACTGCGCGCAGAAGTGTTAAGGGGAAACACGGGATTTCTTTACGGCTCGAATTTTTCGATCGGGATGAACCTGTTCTTCGAGATCGTGGAGGCGTCCGGACCGGCTCTGGGATTCGAATACTCCGGCCAGATTTTTGAGCGTCATCACACGCAAAAAAAGGATGCGCCTTCGGGGACGGCTATTACATTGCAGAATCTGCTGCGCCAACCGGACAAACCAGAACTAGAGATTACGTCCTTCCGCGAAGGCGATGTGGTGGGGATGCACGAAGTCGTATTCAACTCGCCGAACGATCGCATCTATCTTTGCCACGACAGCAAGTCGCGGCGCGGGTTTGCGGAAGGCGCCGTCCGTGGCGCCGAATGGCTGGCCGGTAAACAGGGATTCTTCGACTTCCGCGAGATATGGAAGCAACTCTAGCTCGAATCCGCGAGTCCAACTTCGAGGGACGCAGCAAGAACACTTTCGCGGCGTTCACTTTGTTCTGACTTCGCGTTATCTTATTCTTATGGAATTGCGAGGCTGCGGTACCGCACTCGTCACGCCGTTCACACCGGACGGCGCTGTAGATGAAACCACTCTGCGCAGTCTGGTTGCCTGGCAGATGGAATCGGGCATCGATTTCCTGGTTCCATGCGGCACGACCGGAGAGACCCCTACCCTGACGCACGACGAGTGGCTGCGCGTTATCGACGTGACCATCGAAGTGGTTGCGGGACGCGTTCCAATCGTGGCGGGCGCCACTTCCAACTCGACCCAGGAGGCTGTGACAAAGGCCAAGGAAGTGGCAGCGCGCCCGGGAGTCGATGCCATCCTCACGGCTTCTCCCTACTACAACAAGCCTACGCAGGAAGGACAGTATCGTCACTTCCGGGCGATCGCCGAAGCCGTTGACAAGCCGCTCGTGCTCTACAACGTTCCCGGACGCACGGGCGCGAACCTTGAACCCGCAACACTGGCACGGCTGGCGGAAGTACCGAACATTGCGGCCGTGAAGGAAGCCAGCGGCAACATGTCTCAGATCGCGGATGTGATCAACGCGGTCCCCGAAACTTTTCTTGTGTTTTCGGGCGATGATGCGATCACTCTGCCGGTCATCGCGCTGGGCGGAGTCGGAATTATTTCCGTTGTGTCCAACGAGATCCCGCGAGAGATGGCGGACATGACGCGCGCGGCGCTCGCCAACGACTGGGATACGGCGCGCAAAATTCATCGCAAATATCTGACGCTGATGCAGGCGAATTTCATCGAGTCTAATCCGCTGCCCGTGAAAGCCGTGCTGGCAATGATGGGAAAAGTCGAAGAGGTCTATCGTCTGCCGCTGCTGCCGATGAGGCGGGACACGCGTTCGAAGCTACAGAAGATTGCTTCCGACGTGGGGCTGGTTGCCCGCGCAGTTACTCCCATTTCGACTTCCGCGAGCGAATACTACATCTATGAGAACTGGGCGGCGGGTCCGCACAAAGCTGTGCTACACCGCGCCAACTGCGGACAATGCAATGCCGGTAAAGGACGGCCCACCGGCCACGATGCAAATCATGCGCGCTGGCATGGTCCGTACGGCAATGCGGTCGAAGCGCGCGCGGCTACTCATCAGATGCCAGGAGTTCTGATTCGCAGCGAGTGTAAATGCGTGGCGTAAGGCAGCAGTTGGCGCTTAGCATTTTGCACTTAGCACGTGGCTTCTGGATACGGTTTTGCGCGGACTTTTTGGATTGACCGTTGGGAGGGCACGGCTTCAGCCGTGCCGTTAGACTCTAAGAGAACGGGCTTTAGCCCCTGAGGCTCCATCCCTACGACTTCTGACAACGCTTTGCACGCAACGTCCATCGATGAACTGAAATCGGCTGTCGAAAACCTGGCTGCGCTTGCGACGATCCCGAATCGCATTGACGCGCGCCGGATATTCATTGATTTCCGCTCCCGCCTTACTCGCGGAGAGATTCGTGCTGCCGACAGGCTCGACGGACGCTGGGTCGTCAACACCTGGGTGAAGCAGGGGATACTGCTGGGCTTTCGCCTGGGCGAGATGAAAGAGATGTCCGAAGGCCCAGTCTTTTCTTTCGTTGACAAGGACACCTTCCCTGCCCGGCAAATCGCGCTCGCCGACCGCGTTCGCGTCGTGCCCGGCGGTTCAACGATCCGCGAAGGAGCGTACGTCGCGCCTTCGGTAATCTGCATGCCTCCCATGTTTATTAACGTCGGCGCTTACGTAGATGAGGGGACGATGATCGACTCGCACGCCCTGGTCGGATCCTGCGCCCAGATAGGCAGGCGCGTGCATTTGAGCGCGGCGGCGCAAATCGGAGGCGTGCTGGAGCCGGTCAACGCCGCGCCGGTCATCATCGAAGACGATGTTCTCGTGGGCGGCAACTGCGGAGTCTTTGAAGGAACGCTGGTGCGGGCGAGCGCCGTGCTGGGAGCAGGCACGATTCTCACGCGCTCTACTCCTCTTTACGATTTGGTGCGCGGAGAGGTGTATCGCGCGAGCGCCGACAGGCCGCTCGAGATCCCAGAAGGTGCCGTCGTCGTTCCCGGGTCTCGTGCGGTCACGAAGGGCAAAGGGCAAGAGTGGAACCTCTCCCTTTACACACCGGTGATTGTGAAGTATCGCGACGAGAAGACGGAGAGCGCTATCGAGTTGGAAGAATGGCTGCGCTAGCCGCGGCGGTGCCGACCTTCGCCAACGGTAAGGCCTACATCGGCACACGGACGAGATCGACATCTCTGGACTACTTCCAGATTAGATATAGTCTCGCGTACAGCAACCAGAAACTCACTGCTGGGTCGCGGAGTTCGGCGTGCGCCCCGTGATTAAACCGACGGCTACGCCGCCCAGGCCTCCCATCAGAATTCCCAGCAGCATCAGGACGATGGTTCGTTCCAACAGATTCATGTGCCGACGTGACTTCATGGGCCCCCCACTCGCTGACTGCACAGCGACATATTCCGGGTAAACACAGGTCTTTTCGAAAAGTTGCGGTGCGCTTCTCGAGGTTTCCCAGTCTGCATGGCCTCGGGAAGGAGCGCCGCATCCAGTTCTGACTCATTCTGAAGGCGATGCGGGCAAGCTGCGCGCCTGCTCGGCGAGCTGTTTACGAATGGTGAGATGTTTCTGGCGAAAGTGATGCAACGCACGCTTGCCCCAAGCGCGAACAAAGTAATAGTTCAGCGCGGAGCCTACGACTGAGCTGGCAATGGGAATCAACCGGCCCGCCCATTTTTCCACGACCTCAGCACTGGCGCGGGCCGCGATCTTCTGAATCACCTTCGGCACAAAGCGGTTGACTACGCTCTTTTCCACCAGTTCCCTGCTGATGTCCACGCCCGCCGCGGTGGCAGCGGCGATCCAGAGTTCGGCAATTTCTTCGTCTGTATTCATCTCGAACCCGTAGATCAGGCTGAGCTTTTGTATCGTGCGCATGGTGATCACCGACAGGATGCCGAGGTCGGGAACGATGGTGATCAGTCCACCCAGTCCGAAACCGGCGCCATCGGCGGCTGCCATCTTCATTCCGCCGCGGATAACAGACTCGGCAACGGCGTCCAATTCCGCCACCTCCACGGTGTAGACGCCGTGGAAGGTCGAGATCGGCAGACCATGCGCAGCGCGAAGTTGCATGAGGAAGCGGTCAGGATCGACCCGCACTGTTTGGTAGGTGCGCGTCAGTCCGCCGCGGATCGCGCCTTCCACACGCCGCCGCAGCCAGGATCTCTTCTCCGTATCCGGCATCCTGATCGCAGTTTATCAGCCGGATGCTTTTACCCCGCAGCGCGGGCGGCTGCCAGTCGCAAGTACTGTGCTAGCATCGAGTAATTCAATGTCATCTGGAAAACTGCACATAGTTCCCCTGGGCGGCCTGGGCGAGTTCGGCATGAACTGCATGGCCATCCGCTACGGAGACGACATTATTGTCGTTGACGCCGGACTGATGTTCCCCGAAGCCGAATTGCTTGGTGTGGACATCGTCGTCCCCGACATTTCCTACCTGCTCGAGAACCGCAAGTACGTTCGCGGAATTGTTCTCACCCACGGACACGAAGACCATATCGGCGCTCTGCCATTTATTCTCGGCGAGTTGAACGTCCCCGTGTGGGGCACGGAATTCACGCTCGCCTACGTCGAAGACAAGCTCGACGAACACCAACTCCTCGATGACGCTGACTTGCGCGAAATGCGTCCGGGATCGCGCTTCAAGGTTGGACCGTTTACGGTGCACGCGATCCAGGTAACGCACAGCCTGGTGGATTGTGTCGCCCTCGCGATTCACACGCCGCTGGGCGTTGTGCTGCACACCGGCGATTTCAAGGTGGATCCCACGCCCACCGACAACAAGCTTTTCGATCTGCACGCGTTTGCGGAATACGGCAAGGAGGGCGTGCTGGCTTTACTACAGGATTCGACCAATGTCGAGCGCAAGGGGTACACCCCGAGCGAACGCAGCGTCCGCCGCAAATTCGACGAGGTCTTTTCGCACACGCAGCGCCGTTTGTTCATTTCGTGCTTTTCGTCTTCGATTCATCGCATCAAGCTCGCAGTGGATGTCGCCCGTGAGCATGGCCGCAAGGTTTGTTTCATCGGGCGTTCGATGGTGAATTCGTCGGAGATTGCCGAAGATCTGGGTTACATCCACATTCCCGAAGGTCTGCTGATTCAGCCGGGCGAGATGAAGAATTATGCTCCGGACAAAGTTTGCGTGATGATCAGTGGGACGCAGGGCGAGCCAATGTCGGCGCTGTCGCGGGCGGCAGTCGATAACCATAAGCACGCGAAGATCGAGAAGGGCGACACGGTGGTTCTTTCGTCGCGCATCATTCCGGGAAATGAAAAGGCCATCTACCGCATGGTCGACCACCTGTTTCGCCGCGAAGCGCACGTGATTTACGACGACGGGTCGTATCCTCCGATTCACGTGAGCGGGCACGCCAGCCAGGAAGAACTCAAGCTCATCATCAACCTGGTCCGGCCGAAGTACTTCATCCCCATTCACGGAGAATATCGCCAGCTCAAACTGCACGCCGAACTGGCGCGCACAATGCACGGAGCAGTCGGCAACGTCATGCTGATTGAAAGCGGCGACGTTCTGGAATTCGACGAACTCGGCGCCCGGAAGGCAGGACGTGTCAACATTGGCCGCGTGTGCATCGACTCCGGTTCTCGGACGGATGTAGTCGAAGATCTGGTGATCAAAGACCGGCGGCATCTGAGCGAAGATGGATTTGTTCTGCCCATCATCGCCATCAACAAGCACACCGGACGGGTTGAGGCCACTCCCGAAATCGTGACCCGCGGCTTTAATCCTGGAGACAACGGATTACTCGAACGCGCGAGAGAGATTGTGATGGAGACGCTCGAACAATCGAGCGACGAAGAGAAAGCGGATTACGGCGTGATCAAGGAAAAAATCCGCGCCGATCTGAAACGGTATATTTCGAAGCAAACGCAGCGACGGCCGCTGATTATGCCGGTGATACTGGAAATTTGAAGTACGCGCAGCGAAGATTCAACAACACTGAGGATCCCACCATCGTTAGCCTGAACGACATTCTGCAAGCGCAAGCGCGCCTCGAAGGCGTCGCCGTGCGTACTCCTCTACTCGAATGGACCGCCCCCACCGACCCGCGCAAACTGTTCCTGAAGCTGGAAAATCTCCAGCCCATCGGCGCATTCAAACTGCGTGGCGCGTATAACAAGATCGCGAACCTGAGCGAAGAAGAACGCCGGCGAGGAGTAGTTTCTTATTCAAGCGGCAATCATGCACAGGGAGTCGCGTATGCTGCGCGAGCGATCGGAGTCAAGGCGATCATCGTCATGCCCGGCAATGCTCCATCGAACAAGCTGGAGTCGACAGCGGCCCTAGGCGCGGAGATTGTTAAAGTGGGTCCGGGCAGCGAAGAACGGCGCCAACGCGCGGAAGAACTGGCGGCCCAGCATGGTTATGCGATTGTTCCTCCGTACAACGACGAAAAGATCATTGCAGGCCAGGGCACGGCCGGCCTCGAAATCCTCGATCAGCTTCCCGAAGTCGAAACCGTGCTTGTGCCGGTGGGCGGCGGCGGGTTGATCAGCGGACTCGCGGTGGCCCTCAAAACGAGCAAGCCGTCGGTGAAGATAATCGGAGTCGAACCCGAACTTGCAGCCGATGCACAGGCCAGTTTTCGAGCCGGACATGTGGTCTCATTCCCTGCCGCGCAAGTCACGCAAACGCTCGCTGACGGCCTTCGGACGGAAAGTATCGGGGCCATAAACTTCGAACATATCCGCGCTTATGTGGATGACATCATCACCGTGAAAGAAAGTGAGATCGAGCGGGCTATGCGCGCACTCAGCGGCCAGACACAAACTCTGGCCGAACCCAGCGGGGCAACCGCTGTGGCAGGATTTCTATTTCATGCGCAGGAACTACCCAAGACCAGAATGAACGTTGCTGTTGTCAGCGGCGGGAATATTGACCCTCAGTTGCTCGCCAAGCTCCGTCAGGACTAGTCTCCACCTGACTCCAATCCCCGGAATGTACAATGCTGAGTTCCCACCCGAGGACAATTTGAATCTCTGGCTCGATCGGCATTTCCAGCTATCTCAGCAGAAAACAACGGTCCGTCGCGAAGTGGTCGCCGGTCTCACGACTTTCTTCACGATGGCGTACATCGTGGCCGTTAATCCGGCAATACTCAAATCGGCGGGGATGCCGCTCGAAGCGTCGGTCACTGCCACCATTCTGACTGCGATTTTCGGGACATTGCTGATGGGCCTTTATGCGAAGCGTCCGTTCGCGATTGCGCCTTACATGGGCGAAAACGCGTTCATCGCGTTCACGGTCGTACACGTACTGGGCTACACGTGGCAGAGCGCGCTGGGCGCGGTGTTGCTGGCGGGGATCATCTTCGTCCTGCTTACGATTTTCAGGCTGCGGAAATGGATGGTCGATGCGATTCCACTCACCCTTCGGTACAGCTATGCGGTGGGGATCGGATTGTTTCTCACCTTCATCGGACTCAATCAGACCGGTATTGTCGCACTTGGATTTCCGGGAGCTCCTGTTCGACCTGGGCATCTGACCTCGGCAAGCGTGCTGCTCGCGATTTTCGGATTCCTGCTGATGACGGTGCTTTCCATCCGGCGCTTCCCTGCTGCGATTCTCACTGGCGTCCTGGCGACTGCGCTGCTTTCGTTTCTTACCGGCGTTGCGCCCGCGCCGACAGCATGGATGAGCCGCCCGCCGAGCCTGGCGCCGGTCTTTTTGCAACTTGATTTGCACAGCGTTTTCACCTGGGGATTCTTTCCGGTCGTGCTGACCATCTTCGTCATCGCCTTTGTGGACACGATGGGAACGCTGATCGGGGTTTCGGCGCGTGCTGGATTTCTGGATGAGGACGGCAATCTCCCGAACATCGAGCGGCCGATGCTGGCCGACGCCCTCGCGACGACGTTCGCGGCGTTGATCGGCACCACCACTTCTGGCGCCTTCATTGAATCGGCGACGGGAGTCGAAGCCGGCGGGCGCACAGGGCTGACCGCAGTCACTACCGCCCTTTGTTTTGTCGTAACCCTGTTCTTTGCGCCGTTCATCTCCGCCATCCCTCCGCAAGCCTACGGGCCGGCGCTGGTATTCGTGGGCCTGCTGATGCTGGCGCCGATCACAAAAATTCCGTTCGACGACTTGACCGAACTCGTACCTGCGTTCGGGGTGATTGCACTCATGGCGTTTACCTACAACGTGGGAGTGGGCATGACGGCGGGTTTCATTCTGTATCCATTCTGCAAACTGGCGTCCGGGCGCCTGCGGGAGGTGCGGCCGGCGCTGTGGGTACTGACTGCTTTGTCGCTGCTGTTTTTCGTTTTTTATCCCTACACGTAATAATTTAAGAACGGTCGATAAAACCTATGATTCGATTTGGAATTGCTGGTTTCGGATTGCACGGCGACCGCAGATTGATGCCGGGCTTCGCGCTTGCCCGTAGCTGCAAGGTGGTGGCGCTGTCGCGCCGTGATCCGGCCAAGGCAGCGGAATCGGCGAAGCGCTACGGCCTGGCCCACGCCTTCACATCGACGGAAGAATTGTGCCGATGCCCGGAAGTCGATGCAGTGCTGGTAACGAGCCCGGACGTATTCCATAAGGCCGATACTCTGAGGGCGATCCGGGCCGGGAAACCCGTACTCTGCGAAAAGCCGATGGCGATGAATGCAGAGGAATGTCGGGAAATGGTGGACGCGGCCCGACGGGGTAACGTGCTGCTGGGCGTCGCGCACGTCTTTCGCTTCGAGGAGAGCACCGCTCGCTTGCGGGAAATGATCGGCGCCGGCTCGATCGGCAGACCGGTCCTGGCACGGGCGGAATTCTCCTATCTGGCAACTGGGCACGGGCGCAAGTGGCTCTATGACCGGAATGTGGCGGCGGGTGGGCCAGTGGCTGATGTAGGCGTCCACTGCGTTGATACGCTTCGCTACATCCTGCAGGATGACCCAGTCCGGGTGACCGCGGTCGGGCACTCAGACGAGCAGTCCGGGCCGGTAGAGGCCGCCGCAGTTCTGACACTGGAATTTCAGCGCGGCACGATGGCAACGGTGATGGTTTCAACCCGCGCAAATTACAGGACGCCGCTGGAGTTCATTGGCAACCAAGGAGTGTTGCATGCCGAAGACGGCATGACCGTGGATCGTCCGGTCACGATTGAGTTGTGGCGTGAGCAGAAGGTGGTGGCATCGGAGACAGTCTCGAACCTGCTCGCCTACGCGCGCCAGGTCGACAGTTTTGCCGACGCAATGGAAGGCAAGCAGCCGTTTCCTGTGCCCGGCACAATCGGCTGGCAAAATCAGATAATTCTGGACGCAGCGTATCGGAGCATTTCATCCGGGAAATCCGAGGCGGTCGCGCTTTAGCGGGAAGGTTCCGGCGGGATGGCTGAAATAAAGGGACACAAAAATAAGAAGCGCCCCGGATTCAAAGAATCACGGGACGCCCGAACAGCCCTCCCCCAGAACTGCTCACGGCAAAGATACGAAAGAACTGCAGGCATGGGAACACCACGTTAGAGGGGTGATGGGGCACTAACGAGCCACTTGCTAAAATCCGCGTTCCTGATAGGATCGCCCCCGATCAAAATGATCGGCCCCTCACCGATCATTGATCGTTGATCGTCCCAAAAGGTTCTGGACCCGGGCTTTTAAACGGAATTTCTGCGACTGAAGTTTCCCGTGCCGACTCCAGAAGACCGAAGGTGAATGTTGCAAGTGTGCAGAGAATTTCAGTTGCACTTGCGATCTTGAGTTCCGAGTTTCCTGTAAGTTGTTGTAAATACAGGATGTATTATCGGATGACTGTTTGGCAGTGAGGGTGCACTGTGGTAACCAAAGAACTGTGGCAGGTCTTTATCTCCGGCAGGGTGAAGACTGGCTAACGGCAAAGCGGCATCTGGAGGAAGAACTTATGAGGCGAGTGTTGGTTTTGGCATTGTTGGCATTGGCTCTGCCGATGGCAGCTTGGGCGGATGGAATTGATTTGGTCAACCTTCATGGTTCGATTTCGATTTCTTCCGCGGGAATTTCATCCATCGGGTCGCAGCTGCATTCATGGAATGGTGTCGTCGCTTCCCCGGGGCATTCGCTGGGTAGCGTGAGCTTCTCCACGGGCGCTCTCCTGACCGGCAGCGTTCTCGCGGGTGGCACTTTCTCCGACGTAGGATCAAGCTTTGTAGTGATTGGAAAAGGTCCCCAAGTTCCTCATAAGGGCGTGATCTTCAGCGGCGCTTTCGTCGGTCCAGTGACGTGGACTCTGGTGTCGCAGGTCGGCCAGAGCCTGACCTATTCCCTGAGCGGCAACATCGCGGGCACTCTCTATAACGGCCATTTCGTTACCGGCTTCACGTCCCAGACGATCTATTCCGTGCCAGGGCAGATCACCGCGGGCGTCGGACATATCCGTGTGGGTGGTACCACCCTCCCGACTCCGGAGCCGGGTACGCTCGGCCTGCTTGGAACCGGACTGGTTGCGATTGCCGGTATGCTTCGTCGCAAGTTTTCGGTTCACGCCTAAGCTGAAAATTGGCATAGATTCCTCCAACACTTAAACCTCAGGGCCCCGCCGATGGCGGGGCTTCTGATTTTCAGCTCCCGCCTTTTTTCCTTCTTGATTAATCTGCGTTCGATTCCTTAGACCGTGAGTCCTCGTCGCTACTGAATACGTCGATTCTGACCGGGCTTCCATCTGTTACCCCCGTAACCGCGCGCCTGGGGATTGGCGTTGACCTTACTTTGGAGGAAACCTACATTCATCGCAGGGGGACGTATGAAGGATATCCATGAAGTTTTGCGCCGCAAGCAGGCGCAATACGCACAGCTGGGCAAGCAGATCGAAATGCTGCAGCAAGCCGCCGAGAAACTGCGCGAGGTCGCACCCCTGCTGGCCGAGAACGAAGCAGAGGACGACAGCGCGGTGCTGGCAGAAGTAGACGAAGACACGAATGCCATGGCCGCCAAGGCTGGCGCACAATCGTCGTCGGCCGCAGCCAAGCCGGCGCGCAGTACAACTCCGCGTTGGCCGTAGAGCAGTAGGCGCGGGAGCGGGCAGGAGGCTCCGCTTCGATGACATTGAAGGCACTGCTGGTATCGAAGGACGATTCGGCTGCGGAAACGCTGGCGCAGGTACTGGCGAATTTCGGGGTGGCCGTGGAGCGCCTGAGCGCGGCCGATGTCGCGGTGAGCCGGTTGGAAGAGGATCACTTCGACCAGATCATCCTCGACTTCGACGATCGCGAGGCCGCCACGCAGGTTTTGGAAGCCAATCAGCGCCAAGCCGAGTCCAAGCAGGTCAATCCAGCGGTTACGGTGGCGGTTTTAGAGGATGCCTCTGAGATTCGCACGATTTTAGGAGTGGGCGCCCACTTTATCCTCGTCAAGCCTATCATCCACGAAAAAGCCCATGCCACGCTGCGGGCTGCAACCGCCATGTTGAAGCGCGAGCGGCGGCAGGCATTTCGCGTTCCGGTCCAGGCGGCTATTTCTCTTCGCCTGACGGAGGGCGATCACATTGAAGGAATCCTGCTGGATGTGAGCAGCGGCGGGATCGACGTTCTGGCGGCCAAGCCCCTTCCATCGGCTTCGCTGGCCCACTTTTCTTTTGACCTGCCGGACGGCAACGTTCAAGTAGAGGGCGATGCTGAAGTAGCCTGGAGCAGCATCAACGGGCAAACCGGACTCCGTTTTCTCGACATGGATGTTCATATGCGCGATCAGCTGAACGATTGGCTGACCGCACATTCTCAGGATGCCCTGCCCGAAGAGCCCGATCCTGTATCCCATTGCAAATTGACAGACCTGAGCCTGGGCGGATGCTACGTAGAAACCGAGTCGCCGTTTCCCCAGTCCTCGACCGTCGACCTTTGCCTGAAGGCGGAGGGAATGGAGATTCACACCGAAGGACTAGTGCGAGTGATGCATCCCACGCACGGTATGGGAATTGAATTTCCCGCGCGCACCGAAGAACAACGCAAGAGTGTCGGCGAGTTCATCGAATTTCTGACTTCACGCCCAGGCACCAAACCGGAACTCGAGATTTCTCCCCGGGCCCTGGTCGCGAGCGCAGAGGAACTGAATACAACCGCAGAAGCAGGATCTGAGGACGATGCGCTATTAGAATTGCTGCGTAGCGGCACCGCCCTCCAACAGACGCAGTTCCTGGAAGATTTGCACCGTCAACGCAATTCCGCGGAAGTCAGCCAATAAAACAATCTTCAGGGCTTTGTTTGATCCACAAAAACCATGGATCGAGCAGCACCCCGTCTCTGGTGCAACTCGATCCCTGGCGGTCTGTTCCACCTCGATGGCGTAACTTTACCGCAGAGCTGTTTGAACAATATTGCGCGAGCGTTAATTCTCCTTTAAATTTTCGGATGCACTAGAATTGCTTCCGCGGATGCCCGGCACGGCCTCGCTTTGCCAGTCATACGACGTTTCTGCGGAATGTCACTTCCCTCTTCCAGAATCCCGATTCGGCATGCGGCGGTAATCGCCGCAGTCTGTTTTCTCGCAATTACTCCGTTTTTCTGGCGTGGCTCTCCCTCCGGACACGATTTCGAGTTCCACATGTTCTCGTGGATGGACGTGCTCAGCCAATGGAAGCAGGGGATTCTCTATCCGCGCTGGGCCGCAATGGCGCATTGGGGGTATGGCGAGGCTCGTTTTCTGTTCTATCCCCCGGTCTCATGGGGATTGGGCGCGGCCCTGGGCGCGATGCTGCCCTGGAAAATGGTGCCGGGAGCGTTCTGCTGGCTGGCTCTGATGTTCTGTGGAATGTCGATGCACCGACTCGCCCGCACGTGGCTGCCGCAGCAGGACGCACTTTTTGCGGCAGCTCTCTACGCGGTGAACCCCTACCATCTGATGATCGTGTATTGGCGCAGTGCGTTCGCCGAACTGCTGGCAGCGGCACTGCTGCCTATGCTGCTGCTCGCAGTACTGCGATTAAGAGAACCCGGTTGGCGGCCAATGCTATCGCTCGGACTGATCCTGGCCGGCGCATGGCTCGTTAACGCGCCCGCATCCGTCATGATTCATTATTCAGCCGGCCTGTTGGCGGCAGTCATGGCATTGCTGGACCGCAGCTGGCGTCCGCTTTGGCGAACGGCGGTAGCTGTAGTGATCGGTGCTGGCCTGGCGTCGTTTTATCTCGTCCCGACAGTTTACGAAACGCGATGGGTAAACATTGTCGAAGTACTGGCACCGGGCCTGCGTCCGCAGGACAACTTCCTGTTCACCCACATTCCCGATGCCGAGCACAATCAATTCAATCTGCTCATCTCAACCGTCGCTGCCGTGGAGATTGGAGTTCTGCTTCTCGCAATGTGGGGTTCGCGGAGGGAGCGCAACCTGGACGAAAAGCGGTGGTTGCTGCTGACCTGGGGCGGTGCTGCCGCGCTGATCATGATTTCGATCACGAACCCGCTGTGGCAATACCTTCCCAAGCTTCGCTTCGTCCAGTTGCCGTGGCGCTGGCTTCTTTGCCTCAACGCTGTGCTGGCGTTACTGGTGGCTATGGCAACACGGCGGTGGACTTCACGCGTAATCGCGGTTGGAGTCTTGCTGGGGGCGGTGCTGGTGGCGGGCTATCGGATCCAGGCGCCGTGGTGGGATACGGCAGCCGACATCACCGAAATGAGTGATGCGGTTGCCGACCACACGGGATATGAGGGGTCGGACGAATACGTCCCGGCGGGCGACGATCCTTATGAGTTGAAGAAGGATCAGGCTCTGATCATGGACGCTTCCGGGGAACCGGTGCAATCGGAGAAGGTCACGTGGACACCCGCCGACAAGCATCTTGTTCTGGACGTGACTCGTCCGGAAACGATCACTTTGCGATTGTTCAACTATCCGGCGTGGGAAGTTACAGTCAACGGACACCAGGTCACGACTGAATCAGCCAACGTCACTGGACTGATGATGATTCCGGTGGCCGCCGGCCACGACGATATTCAGATTCGTTTCGTTCGGACGCGGGATCGGACTTGGGGTTATGTCATTTCCCTGCTGTGCGCGGGAGTCGTACTGGGTGTGTGGACGAAAAGGAGAGCTTCACGCACTAGCACTCCTCTGTGAGCCGCGTGTCCCCGTGGCAAAGATCAAAGGTTTAGCCACAGGGGGCGCGAAAGAGCCTTTAGTTATGAAATCTCGCGTGTTAATCGCAACATCAAATCCGGGCAAACTACGCGACTTCGCCGGGGCAGCCGAGAGGCATCGGATTGAGATTGTTCCGATCCCCAACTTCTCTGCTCTGCCGCCGGTTGTTGAAGATGGCGCAACCTTCGAAGCCAATGCCCGCAAGAAAGCAGAAGAGTACAGTCTCGCGGTGCCCGGAGAAATGGTTCTGGCCGACGACTCCGGCCTCGAAGTGGATGCTCTGGGAGGCGCTCCGGGAATCCACTCCGCGCGCTACGCCGCCCAGGTGCCTCTCCTCGCGGATAGCAGTACTGACGATCAAGCCAACAATACCCGGTTGCTTCGCGAACTGAAGAACATGCCGACGGAAAAACGGACTGCACGATTCGTGTGCGTGCTTGCTGCCGCATGCGATGGCGAAACAATCCAGACGTTTCGCGGCGAGGCTGAAGGCATCATTCTGGATAGTCCGCGGGGCGACAATGGTTTCGGATACGACCCGCTATTTTATTTCCCTCAAATCGGGAAGGCGTTTGCAGAACTCACGCCGGTAGAAAAAGCGGTTTACAGTCATCGCGGAGCAAGTTTTCGAGCGTTCCTCGCATGGCTCGATGCCAGGTCCTAGCCGCCACCAAACGTGAGCAACCCTACGCCTGGTCCAACACAAGACCACTCTCCACTTTTCACGCGCTGCTTTCTTGACGTGCGACTGCACCAACCAACATAATAAAAGGTTGGCTTCCTCACTCCAGAACACATAAGGGATCGTCAGGTTGGCGTCATCCACGCAATCCGTGCCTTCAAAGATTGAGCCGGGAGTCGCTCCGCTGCGCGCTGGTGTGGGGATATCGTTTTTTCTTCGACGTCTACATTCGCTGAGCGGCATTGTGCCGATCGGGCTTTTTCTGATCGAGCACTTCGTCTCTAACGCAGAGGCGTTCAAAGGCCCGGTGGCCTACGCGCGGCAGGTGGAGTTTCTCAACAGCCTTCCCTTCGTCACCGTGCTTGAGTTGGTCGGCATCTGGATTCCAATTCTCTATCACGGCCTGTACGGCGTGTTTATCTGGTACCGGGGTGACAGCAACGTCATCGAATATCCGTGGACCGGGAACTGGATGTACTCAGCGCAGCGCTGGACCGGGATTGTTGCCCTCGCGTACATGGTGCAGCATACGTACTACCTCCGCTTCACGGGCGTAGTTCTGGGAACCCATCCCGATCAGGCGTTCGCAAAAGTACAGCATGAACTCCAGAATCCGTGGATGATTGCCTTCTACTGCGCAGGCATCATTGCGGCATCGTGGCACTTCAGCTATGGCATCTGGTTGTTCGCGGCAAAGTGGGGGATCACCACTGGAGAAAAAGCACGGCGTCGCCTTGGCTATCTTTGTACGGCGCTTGCGCTGGGCCTGATTCTACTCGGCGGACTCAGCATGAACGGATTCTTCCGAACGCCGCCACAGCCTTTGAACTCGAATACAGGTTCGGAAAACATCGTGATGCGATAGCGAGCTTAAAAACAGAATGGCAGCTCCGAAAATTATCGTGGTGGGCGGCGGACTGGCGGGTCTGGCAGCCGTCATCAAGATCGCCGAGATGGGCGGCGAGGTCGATCTGTTTTCGGTCGTGCCCGTGAAGCGGTCGCACTCCGTGTGCGCGCAGGGCGGCATCAACGCGGCCAAGAATCTGAAGGGCGAAGGCGACTCCACCTGGCAACACTTTGACGACACGATCTACGGCGGTGACTTCCTCGCCAACCAGCCTCCCGTCAAAGCAATGTGCGAGGCTGCGCCGGGGATTATCGACTTACTGGACCGCATGGGCGTGCCCTTCAACCGCACTCCCGAAGGACTGCTCGATTTTCGCCGCTTTGGCGGTACTCTCTATAACCGTACTGCGTTCGCGGGAGCGACGACCGGGCAGCAACTTCTCTACGCGCTCGACGAGCAGGTTCGGCGTTATGAGTCCGAAGGCAAGGTGAAGAAGTACGAACACTGGGAATTTCTATCCGCAGTGCTCGATGGAAACCACGTGTCACGCGGCATCTGCGCGATGGACCTGCGGACGATGGAAGTGTGCACATTCCCGGCTGACGCAATCATCATTGCCACCGGCGGCATCGGCGCGATCTTCGGCAAATCGACCAACTCCGTGGTATGTACGGGATCGGCGCAGTCGGCGCTGTATCAACAGGGCTGCTACTACGCGAACGGCGAATTCATTCAGGTACACCCGACGTCAATTCCGGGCGAGGACAAGTTGCGGCTGATGTCGGAATCGGCTCGCGGAGAAGGAGGTCGGGTCTGGGTTCCGAAAACGCCGGGTGACAAGCGCGATCCAAAGAGCATCCCGCAGAGTGAGCGCTGGTACTTTCTCGAGGAGTGGTATCCGAAGTATGGCAACCTCGTGCCGCGCGATGTGGCCACGCGCGCGATTTTCAAGGTCGTGTACGAGTATAACCTCGGCATCGATGGCAAGCCGATGGTCTACCTTGACCTGACGCATATTGACCGCAAGATTCTGGACCGCAAGCTCGAAGGAATTCTCGAAATTTACGAGAAGTTTGTCGGCGACGATCCGCGCGAAACGCCGATGAAGATTTTCCCCGGCATGCACTACACCATGGGCGGTCTCTGGGTCGACTACAAGCAGGCGACGAACGTTCCCGGAATTTTTGCGGCGGGCGAAGCCGAATATCAGTACCACGGCGCGAATCGGCTGGGCGCGAACTCACTGGTCTCGTGCATCTATGGCGGATTTGTCTCAGGTCCAAACGCGATGCAGTATGCCAAGAATCTCGCAGCCGCGCCCAGCAATGGACATTTCGAGGCGGAGCGCAAGCGGCAGGAAGAAATCAACGACAGCCTGATTCGGTCGGAGGGCACGGAAAACCCGTTTCTGCTCTGGCGTGAACTCGGCGCGTTAATGACCGAAAACTGTACGGTCATTCGCTATAGCAAGAAATGCGAAGCGGCGGACGCCAAGATCGTCGACATGCTGCATCGCTTTAAAAAGATCAATCTCAGCGACCGGTCACAGTGGGCCAATACAACAATTGCATTTACTCGTCAGCTTTACAACATGCTGCAATTGTCGCGGGTGATTGCCCAGGGCGCTGCGATGCGCGACGAGTCACGCGGCTCGCACTACAAGCCGGACTTCCCCGACCGCGACGATAAGAACTGGATGAAGACCACCAAGGCAACCTTCGCGCCGGACGCGGATGAGCCGAAATTTGAATTCGAGACCGTGGACGCGAGTTTGATTCCGCCGCGGCCCAGGAAGTATTGAAGCACTTAGTGTCTCATCGTTGCGTAAATCTCGATTGCGTAAATCAGGAACCGGGAAGGGCACGAGTCTTACTGGTGCCGAGTAACCCGAAGTCGAATGGTTGTGAAGAATATGGAGATGACCACGCGGACATGGTATGACTTCGCGCTGCCAGTTGTATTGGTAGGAGTCTATGTCTGGTTGAGGGTGTGGAGCGGCTGGTGGCCGAACCGATGGATTGGCTTCGCCTTCGGCGCTGTTGTTGCAGTGGTAATGCTAGTGCGAAGTCGGGGATGGGCGGGCAGCCCCATCCTCTCGAACGGAGTCTACCTCCGCATGAGCTTACTGTCCTTTGCTTTAATGATCTGGGGCTTTGCCAACTTTTTTCGCAGCGCTGACGGTTCGGATGGATTTTTTGCATTCCTGATGCTCACATTCGGAGTTCAGTCAGCATACATGTATCGTTGGGTCCCCAAACAAGACCGCCTGCCGACAACCAAGGGCTCGCAAGAGTATCGAAACCATGGCTAACAAAGATTTTGTCATCATCAAGATCAAGCGCCAGCTCACTCCCGACGCGAAGCCGTCGTGGGAGGAGTTCGAGATTCCCTACAAACGGAATATGAACGTTACCTCGGCGCTGATGGAGATTGCGGCGAACCCCGTCACACGGGAGGGCAAGAAGACCACGCCCATCACCTACGATTCAAACTGTCTGGAAGAAATCTGCGGGTCCTGCGCGATGCTGATCAATGGCAAGGCCCGCATGGCCTGCTCTGCCCTGCTCGATAACCTCGATCAGCCGATCAAGCTCGAGCCGTTTTCAAAATTTCCCGTCGTACGGGACCTAAGCGTCGATCGCAGCGTGCTGTTTGAAAATCTGAAGAGAGTGAAAGCCTGGGTTCCGGTCGATGGCAGTTACGATCTCGGATCTGGACCGCGCGTGACGCAGGAAGCGCAGGAACAGAGCTATCCGCTGTCGAGCTGCATTTCCTGCTGCTGCTGCATGGAGGCATGTCCCCAGTTCAACGAAGACACGGGATTCGTGGGGGCGGCGGCGATCTCGCAGGTACGGCTTTTCAACACGCACCCCACGGGTCAGGCTTTGAAGCGGGAACGCCTCTCCGCGCTGATGGGCGATGGCGGAATTCAGGAATGTGGCTACGCCCAAAACTGCGTCGAGATTTGCCCCAAGGATATTCCACTCACCACCTCGATCGCGGAGGTTGGCGGGCAGGTCATGATTCAGGCGATCGGGGACCTTTTCAGGAAATAGACCGGTGGGCCGGGTGCAAAATACCTAACTGATTGAGCCCAAAGTGCCTGCCCAGCGGCCTATCCGGACGGTAACAGGTTACCGGTAACTTCCTTCCGTAACCCCGTTTTGGTCGATTCTTCCGTAGGCTGCTTGACGCCTGGGGTAGAATAACCACTCCTGCACGAACTATTGGGTATGTCCCAAAGGTCGGCAGCTTCCCTTAAATGAGCAAGTTTCAGATGCGGTTCAAGTCTTTAGTGGCAGTGGCGTTCACGCTACTGCTGGTGCACGGCGCGGCGTTTGCGCTGAAGAGCACCGAACCGAACCGCGCCAGCGTCGGGAAGTCTCATCACAAATCAAGCCATCGACGCCGTGTGCCATGGAACCCGATGTTCCGGCCTTCGCATGACTCCCTGCTGCGACAGAACGAAGAAATCGACCGCATTGAGTTGCCGCGCATTCAGGATGATGACGAACTGGAAGCGTTAAAAGCTTCGCACGCGCTGGTTCCGATCGTGGCAAGCGAGTCGCTCAAGATTGAGCACCGTCTCGATCCGGCGCGCCGCTACTGCCGTCCGTGGACGCGTGACTTTGTCGAAGATCTGGGCCAGGCGTACTACAAGCAGTTCCATGAGCAGATTCAAGTGAATTCAGCCGTGCGCACGGTTATGGTTCAGAAGAAACTTCGCCGCCACAACCGCAATGCGGCTCCGGCGGAAGGAGACACGGCGTCTTCGCACCTGGCTGGCGTTACCGTGGACCTGCAACGACGCGGCATGTCGAAAGAGCAGATTCGATTCGTGGAGCGCTATCTGTTCTATCTCCGCGAATTGAGATTGGTCGAACCGGAGGAAGAGCGACGGCACTGGTGCTTCCATGTCATGGTGTCAGACCGCTATGCCGACTGGCGCCAGAGCCAGACGGTTTTCCCGCGGCTGCCTGCTATCGACACTGAAACCGCGGTTACTGGCTCGAACTAGCCTGTTCCTCTCAGCCTTCCTTATGATCATCCTCATGGCCGGCCTTCCAGGCACGGGCAAGACCACGCTCGCACGGGCGCTCGCGGAGAGTACTGGCGGGTGCGTCCTGAGTAAAGACGAGATTCGCGCGGCGCTGTTCGCTCCCGATGACATTGAGTATTCGTCCACGCAAGACGATTTCTGCATGGAGATCATGCTGCAAGCGGCAGCGTTCCTGCTGAAGAAGAATCCGCAGCGCAAGATTCTCCTCGATGGCCGAACCTTCTCACGCCGCTACCAGATCGACCGGGTAATTGCGGTCGCAGTCGAGGTGGCGCAACCGTGGGCTATTCTGGAATGTGCCTGTTCCGAAGAATCGGCGAGGCGCCGGCTGAGACTCGACGATTCTCATCCGGCCCGCAATCGTAACTTTTCTTTGTATCAGGATGTGAAAGCTCACTTCGAACCCATCCAGTACAACAAGACCACCATCGATACCGACCAGCCGTTCGAAGATTGCGTGCGGCTGGCTCTTGCAGATCTTGCCTGATCCGGCCGCCGGTCATATAGAATCCTTCTTCATTATGAACAAGCGAATGAAGTGTCTGCCCCTGCTGATTGTCGCTCTGCTGGCGTGCGCATCGGCACAGGACGCCGACCCGACCGTCAGCGCCAAAGCCCGTCAGATTCACGAGTCGGCTTTAGTCATTGACTCCCACGCCGACACGCCGCAGCGTTTTCTCGACGAGGGCTTCGACATCGGATCAAGCGATCCCAAAGACCACGGCCACGTCAGCCTCGACAAGGCTGAGGCCGGCAATCTGGGAGCGGAGTTTTTTTCCATTTGGGTCGAGCCGGAAACGAATCAGGGCCATTACGCTCGTCACACGCTTGACCTGATTGATTCGGTCTACGAGCAGGCGGCTCGTCATCCCGATCGAATGATGATGGCTTTCAGCACCGATGATATTGAACGCGCCCACAAACAAAAGAAACTCGCGGCGCTGATGGGGATCGAGGGCGGACACTCGATTGAAAACGATATTCATCTCTTGCGCGACTTTTATCGCCTGGGCGTGCGCTATATGACGCTGAGCTGGTCGAACACCAATGAGTGGGCCGATTCCTCGGGCGATATCACCAATGACAAAGTTGAACACCACAACGGCTTGACGGACGGCGGCAAGCAGATCGTCCTCGAAATGAATCGCCTCGGAATGCTGGTGGATATCTCGCACGTCGCTGACAAGACTTTTTACGACACGATTGCGGTCACGAAAGCGCCGGTGATTGCGTCCCATTCTTCGGCGCGGGCCTTGACGAACCATCCGCGAAACATGACGGACGATATGCTGCGGGCGGTAGGGAAGAACGGCGGCGTGGTACAGGTTAATTTCTACAACGCGTTTATTGACGAAGACTATCGCAAGGCCGCGGAAGCGCAACGCAAAGACCGCGACGCGGCCGTGGCGACATTCAATGAACAGATGAAAGCCGCCGGTAAAACCGTCGCCTACATCGATAACGATCGAATTGGTCGCGAGTGGGCTGCAAAGATTCCCCGGCCGCCCTTCAAATCGCTGATTGATCATATTGATCACATCGCCAAAGTGGCAGGTGTCGATCACGTGGGCCTGGGATCGGATTACGATGGCGTGAGCGGAGCATTGCCGCAAGGGATCGACTCTGCGGCCGATCTGCCGAAGATTACGCAGGCGCTGCTCGATCGCGGCTACGGCGCGGATGATATCCGGAAGATTCTGGGCGGCAACCTGATGCGCGTATTTCGCGAGGCCGAGCGCGTCAGCCGGGAGATGCAAGCCAGCGCAGCTGGGCATTGAGACGCGAATCACTAAGTCACGAATTCCGTGACTCCGCCTTGGTACAATTACTGTTTGCCCAATCCTCATCAAGGAATGCCTATGCGAACGCTCTCTTGCACCCTTGTCTTGATTACTGCTTCCCTGCCCGCTTTTGGCCAGGGGACGCCCATGGCCAAGCCGCCGGTTCGTACACCCGCAGCCGCCGCGGCCGCGGCGCCCACTGCCGTCATTCACACGACGGCGGGCGATATGCACTGCGAGCTTTTCGACAAGCAAGCGCCCATCGGCGTTGCCAACTTCATCGGACTATCGAACGGAACCAAAGATTGGACCAGCCCGGTGTCGCATGCCAAGAAGCACGGCGTGCCGCTCTACGACGGAACCATTTTTCATCGAGTGATTCCGCAGTTCATGATTCAGGGCGGAGACCCGGCCGGCAACGGCATGGGCGATCCGGGCTACAAGTTCAAGAATGAGACAACCCCGACTCTCACGTTTGACCGGCCGGGCCGCCTCGCTTACGCGAATGCCGGTCCGGATACGAATGGATCGCAGTTCTTCATCACCGAAGTTCCGTACCCCAGCCTGAATGGTGGATACACGATCTTTGGGCAGTGCGATCCGGCGGCAGTCGAATTGGTGAAGCAAATTGCACGGATGGCGACGGACGGCGAGCGACCGCTGCGACCCGTGAAGATTACCCATATTGAAATCCAGAAGGCGGGTGCCAGCGCGCCGGCTGCACCTAAGCTGGCGACGCCTAAAACTGCTCCGGGGACGAAGCCGTCCGCGGCCGTGAAGAAGACACCGCAGGGTCAGTAACAAATCTCGAACTAGAAACGCGAGGATATTTATGGCACGCACCCCCGGCGCTTATGCCGTTTTCAATACCACCGAAGGCAACATCGTTTGCCGTTTGTTTGAGAAGGACGCTCCTAAGACGG